>JAABUL010000014.1_pt1 | contig 265770 bp, 287 predicted proteins | sample 5559151 | NCBI WGS metagenome assembly JAABUL01 (sample SAMN10711876, study PRJNA513368) | rock metagenome | isolation source: Antarctica rocks | place: Antarctica: Victoria Land, Pudding Butte sud
TCAGCGTTGTTGTTAGGGTGAAGCCGCCGAGCTGGGGGAGTGTTAGTTGAAAGGTCAATGGGTGGGGGTGGGAGGGACGTACGAGGCCGGTTGTGAAGCCCATTTTGTGGTAGTTGTGCAGCACCCGAGTAAGTTTCGAGCGAGATTCGTCGGTTGACTAGGCGTGACCAGACGATCGAGTACCAAGAATGTAGATTGGATTGATGTGAGTATTGTAACAATACCGGACCAACTTGAGGTCTTGCTGTCGATACCCTAAAGAGGCTACTCCGCAGCACCTCCGAGATCTCCTGCTGTGAACCATCGAACGAAAGCACAACTCCATCACAACTACGATCTGTAGTAGACGCAACATACAATGGCGGGCGGTTTGGTAAAACATCGCGCGCTGCAGCGGAAATCATCCCATCGAAGAGCACTCCTGCGAAATCTGGTCGGCTCCTTAATCGAGCACGAGAGCATATCGACGACATGGCCCAAGGCGAAGGAGGCGCAGAAGCTGGCGGAGAAGATGATCACACACGGGAAGAAGGCGACAGAGGCTAGCCGTAGAGAGACGCTGAAGTTCTTCTTCGTATGTCGCGCCGGCAACATGGACTTCGAGAAACGCCATCACTAACATTCTACACAGCGACCCCAAGAAATGTGGGATAAACTCAGCGGGCCCCTACGACAGCGATACCTGAACAGACCTGGCGGCTACACACGCGTACTACGCATCGAGCCTATGAAGGAAGATCAAGCGCCCTCAGCGATCTTGGAGCTGGTAGACGGACCGAAGGACATGCGGTTCGCGCTTACGGCAAAGACGATCGCGAATTTGAGGGAGAAGGGGCACGAGATCAACGACATGACTGCTGCGAACATTCAGAAGGTGACACGGTTCCGACCGGACGCAGAGAATGATCTAGAGAGGATGATAGGCGAGTTTGAGAGGATGGCGGTCGAGGGTGATCATGGGATTGACGAGATTGAGAAGAAGAAGGTCTATCCGAAGCAGCAGAGGAGCAGATGATGAGGTGGTTGTGGTTATCATGATGGTGGTATGGATGATGCGAGGGACACCATGCTATTGAGGTCGGTGAAATATCCGGATACTGGAGAAGCCATCCGCACTTTCGAGCACGCGATCGCCATATGGGGCCGGCAGTATGGAGCCTCCGGAGATATTGCGGTCACATCCAGAGTAGTGTGCCTGTCGCAGAGCATGTCCAGACACGACGCGGTCCGACAGGGCAATCCAGCAAGCCACACTTCGCATGCATGGACGAACGAGCAGTCGGCCTCAGACAGCAGTATTGCACTGGCCTCAAACGCCTGACATTTGCGATGTACAGATAGGCAAGAAGGAGAACCTGTATAGGAATATCACACTTCTCGCGAAACGGCAGTTGCAAGCACCAGGAACTCGTGTACATATAAGTGGCAATTATCAGTTTGCTGGAGAAAACGCTCAATATATCAAGATTGCCTACACTTCATAATGCCCGCCCAAACGAAGTTGAGTTCCCACTCATGTGTCGAGCATGCCCGATCTCCTCCTCCTCTCGCTCTCGCTCTTCGACAGTTGCCTCATGCTGCCCTTCATCCTCCGCGTGCGTCTCCTTCTCCTCGTCCTGTTCAGGCGGCGTGTCTGGCCGCACGTCGCCCATCGGTATCATATCCTCATTGTCGACACTGGGTCGTCGAAAGATTGCTCGAGGGTTGCGAAGCATCTGCCACCATCCCACGAACATCGACGACCGCACCATCAGGAAGAACACCATGATCCCGATGAACTGTTCGACGTTAGCAAAGAACTCCCACACTCTAGCTGGCGAAACTTACAGGAGCAAGTATCAACGTCGCCTCAACCCGCTGCTGTTTCACCCCCAGCCCCGTAGCTCCATGCAAGCACTTCTTCTTGTCCCCTCCATTCGCCATCAAACACGCCATCCATCTGAAATCGTCACTGTCCATAGGAAGCCGCGGAGACCCAGTCAGGTACTGCATCCTGCTCGTCCCACTCTGCTGAACGAAAAACATCCCAAAGTAAACAATCAAATTCACAACAATAAACGCCAACACCATGCTCCTCCACTGCAACTTCAAAATCCCTCGCGCCCGCTTCCAAGCAACATGCTTCTGCTTCCTCGGCGTCAGCTGCTTCGTGCCCCCAGCGGTAGCATCCTCCGCGTCCGACACGCTCGCGCTCGTACTATGTCCCGTGCTTGTATCCGGCCGCCCAGTCAGAGAGAAAGACGTAAAGCGCCAGATACAATACCCAATAGTAGCGACCTGTATGACCTCGCTCACCCCCGTGAAGACCAGGATCCAGACGAACCAGGTTTGGAAAGCGTTAGGGTTGCTGGGCACGCAGACGTTTCCGAGGCTGTAGGAGACGGATGTGATGGGGAGGGAGATGGCCATGAAGAGGATTGGGAGGCCGATGCCGAGGGCTATGGAGAGGTTTTGGAAGAGGTTGACGTGTTTGATGTTTATGGTTATGCGGAGGGCGGTCCAGATTGATCGGAGGAGGACTAAAATAGCGGTCGGAGTTAGTGATGGGTGGAAGGGGGAGGGGAGGGGGGTGGTCGTACCCCAGACAACGACGCCCAATGCGCCTAGCTCCACGAATACTCCGGTTGCTGCGCATGAGGCTTGGGTTCGTTCGTTGTGGGGCGTTATGTCGTTGTAGCAGAGCTCTGGCTGGGTCCCAAGCGGAATGACGAAGGAGAGGGCGACGAGGATGAAGGAGGATGTCAAGCCGACGCTTAAGTAATGTCGATGGCTCTTCTCTTGCGGCAGGACCAGGAATGTGAGTAGTAGGAAGACGTTGCAGACCAGCGAGATGATGGATATGTAGCTCGCTAAGTCGACCCGCGATTGGAAGCTGTCGTCGAAGATCCAGTAGCTCGTGGGGCATGGTAGACAGCAGGAGACGGCTTGTTGGCCTTGGTTGATGGTTGTGCAGAAGCGTGCGGCGATGTCTGTCTTGAGGGTCAGTACTGCTAAGTATACGTCGTCGAAAGGGTTTTCACTTACCACCTCCGCTCGATGGATAGTTGAGCTCTGCAAGGAAGGGGTAGTTGCATGACGGCACAATGGTGCCGTTCGCCATCTTCTCTGAAGTTCTCCAACCTGAGGGGACCGACGTTGATGATGTCGTACAGGCGAGTCGTATTAGAGGCAATTCACGTTGTTCGGGTGTGCGTCAAGGTAGTCCTTAGAAGCGTTGCGGTTGCGGTTTGCCGAGAAAATGATGGAATGCATGCTGTTGTCCAGGCATCGTGCTCTGTCTGGAATGCAATATTCTCCCAGCGAGGCAGACATCAATATTGAAAAGGAGAGCAAGGAAAGTAAAGTGCACGAAGTCCTTAAAACACCAAAAGCTTGTTACCACCGGGCAGTGTGAGATGAGGTGTGGACTGAGGCCATCATTGCGTTGCGATTAGCCATTACATACCAGCGAGCTTCCGTACCTCGGATAGGCTCGTTCTGTCGACAAAGAGCCAAAAGGGTATCAAAGTGTTCCATATCCTTCCCATCCAATGCGCCTCCAGCAACTCCAAGCAATTCTCGCCTACCACCGCCTTATCGACTCCGAGTGAATGAGTGCTGCGTCTTCCAATCCGGGTATGGCTACGACCCTGGCGCTGCGTCTGCATCACCCTTTGGCCTGCCCTCTTCAACGATCCTGTCTTCGCGTTCGTCCATGCTTGGTCGATGCTCACTGCCACGATCGCTGCTCCGTCGACTAAGCCCACCAGCACCGCTCAGATGCCGATTTTGGTTCGGGCTCATGAGTGGACTGCCGATACTGCCAGGGATACTATCATTCCTAGCGTGGCCGGCAGCTCCAGAGCGAATGCTACCATCGTAGCCCTTAAGACTTCCTACATCGCCACCAAGGCTCTTCGCATCAGCGTTCATGCTTCGTGCATCGCCAGCTAGACTGCGACTATCCATGGCGTTGATGCTGCGGAGGGACTTCGCGTCGCCAATATCCTTCGTGGGCCGATAGGAGTAATAGCTGTTCCGTTCACTCGCCAGAGGTCCGCCGAGATTACTGTAGATGCTTGCTCGCTCTGCCGAAGCAATACCGCCGATAGAGGGGCGTGACTGCGAATAGTGGAAGGCGCCGCCGGACGTAGCCGCGTCCGCATTGCCAGACAATACACTCAGAGGTAGTGACTCGCGACTGCCGCCCCACACCGAGCTAGGTGCGAGTGCGCGGACCGATGCGTCAGTGTCCATGCTGCGGCGTCTGCGTTTCGAGGATGAAGCCAAGGTGAGGATGCTGGCGTCGTCAGACAAGAGATTGTTGGCGGTTGCTGAGTTATAAGTATTGGGCATAGTATCCGCCACGTGGCGCGGAATCGCAGAGAGGGCAGTGCTGCCTGATGGCGCAGGTGATACCGGATACTGATGGCTGAACATGACATGAGGGTGATGCTGCTGCTGGCCAGATGCAGCTTGTAGCGTTGTGCCAGGAGAGGTGGATTGAATTGTGGTCAGAGTGGTTGAGAGCGAGCGCTGGCTGTTCCTGGGTGAGCTGAACGTGCTGTCTGCGCCAGCTCCGTCAACGCTACTCAATGCACCGCCGTGAGTCGTGCCAGTGGCAGCTTTGCTGTGACCTGCATCGCTATGCACCGTTTCCGCATTGGTGGCAAGCGTCGGGGCCCCGCTCCTATTGCTTCGTGCTGGCGCATCTCGCTCGGGGCGCGAAGAGTCGAAGCTTGCATCTCCATTTTGTCGTCCAGAAGCTACAGAGAACGACTGCGCTCCAGTCTCGCTGCTCTCGCGCGACTGTTCGAGCTGCTGCAGGTGGTGTCCGGATTGTGGATAAGGATTGTTCTTGAGCGTGCCACTGTGGCCGAAGTGTCTCTTATTCTTAGAACCCGTGATCAGGCCGTTCTTCTTGCCACCGCTTTTGTCGTTAGAGTCGCCGCCCTTGTTTCTGAGGCTCGTCAAGTTCCTTAACCATTGTGCAATTGGCTTCTTCCGAGGGCGGTCTATTCGCCATCTGTTAGCTTGACCACGAACGATCGCAAGAGACCAGATATTGCCGTGCATCGGTGCAGTTGTCGTAGGTTGTGGGGGGAGGACAGTACAAGGACATACCTGGCTGTGCTCTCTCTACCTGTGCAGATGCCATCTTCCGCTGCACTCTTCTCTTGTGTGATTCGCTATGGTAGCGCTGTAAGGTCGTGGTACGTGAGACGAATTCAGGTCGGGCGGCAAGGTAAAACGATGGGTATTGGAGTCGTCGCGATCTGTAACAAAGATATGCGGAGCCGGACCAGCCAGCGACAAGTCGTCGTGATCTATCTCAAGCAAGCTAAGGTAGGGAGCTCCGCAGTTGGACCCTGCAGCCTGTCCACACGTGTTGTTATTACGAAAGATGTCAGTCGGTAGTATGGAGGCCGATTCGAACAGTCGCCAGAAGGAGTACGGAGTGTCGAAAGTATGAGGTTAGGACCACGCATTCGCACACAGTCGGGAAGAGAGGAGGGTGCCTGCCTGATTCGGCAGGGGCAATGCCGATCCCGTTTCGGAACGAGCCACGTCCGCCGGCAGCGGAACTGGCCGTGCTCCGTGCTCCGGCTTCCGAAGAGATATGCCAAGCAGTTGTGAACGGCATGTCCTGAGTATGCTTCGTCTGGTTCTTACCATTGCTCGGAGTTGCTCGGAGTACGGTAACAGGATTACGCTGGACGCTATCTGGAAGCTTCAGCCTGCACAGCATCCTGATGTCCGCTCAGGTTAGGCCTCCAGATCGCCACCTCAGCATATGGATGCCACCGTGAACATTGGTTTCGACCATCGGAGACAGTTGTGAGCAGCTGAGTTGGCTCCGGAGTCAAGATGGCTCGTATACTACCCCTCAACTCGGATGCCATATCGCAGATCCACTCTTCGAAACACATCACCAGCATACAAGATGTAGTCTTGTCCTTACTAGAGAACAGTCTCGATGCCGGAGCGAGCAAAGTCGACATCACTGCAAATCTGCGCCGAGGTGGCTGTATCGTCGAAGACAATGGAATCGGCATCGCTTCAGCCGAGTTCCAGGTGAGTGGCGGGCTGGGCAAGATGTACCATACATCTAAGCGGGGACCGTCCGAGCCAACGCATGGCACCTCTGGAACTTATCTATCTTCGCTGGCTACGCTATCGCTACTCAGCATCATTTCTTGCAGCGAGGGAGACGAAGGACGCTCAAGTCTTCTGGTCCATCAAGGCAAAGTCATCTCCCGGCAGGTCTCCCCGGTCTCTGCCGAAGAACTGTCGTCTTCTGCGCCGTACCGCACAAACATCACTGTGAAAGACCTCTTCGGTAACATGCCAGTACGGGTGAAGCAACGAGCACTACATCTGGATGACCACTCCAAAGAGGAGAAATCGTGGCATGAACTTAAACGAGGCATTGCCGCGTTACTACTTGCATGGTATCGACCCTGTGTCGTTCAGCTTCACGATGCAGAGACGGGACGAAAGATAGTCCAACTTTCAGCACAACATCCTTCAACCAGTCACGCCCTTACTGAGAGGAGCCTGAAGAATCTGGAAGGCCACAGGACAAAGTTCGATCTTCGAGACACTTTGCCTGTTTTGCTCCAGGTGGGCTTCGCACAAGCAGAGTCAAGATCGAGCTGGACATCTGTAGCTGCCTCATCGCCCAAGGTCTCCGTCAAAGGTGCTATCAACCTCCTGCCCGCGCCCACTAAACAGTGTCAGTTCCTCAGCATTGGGATCCACCCATGCAACACGGACGGAGCTCTGGGCGATCCCTATGACGCGATCAATAAAGTCTTCATCAACAGCAGCTTCGGATGTGTCGAAGATAGTGGCGCTCCTCTGGATGACCAGGAGAAAGACCGCCGCAAGCATGATCGCCGCTACAAGAGCGATGGGTATACCCAGAAGCAGCTCCACGGAAAGAAGGGTGTCGATAAGTGGCCCATGTTTGTGCTGCAAGTGACGCTCAAAGATCAATCCCAACCCGAAGTCACCGCCGAGAACGTCAGTGACAGCAGTCTGCTGGCTATCGTCGAAGTCCTCCAGGCTACGGTCACACAATGGCTTGAAGCACATCACTTCCGGCCTCGCAAGCGCGGACGTCGGAAGAACAACGATCAGAGTGGTGCCGCTGGTCTGTCAAGCTCACCCCAGAGATCGAGCACACGTTTAGACACACCCACAAATATCCCAACACCAGGAATAAAGAGAGCGTCCACTGAGAGTGTCACAACCTCGAAGAAACGAAAATTTGTGGACATGGAGGGACATATCCGTCATCTGGACCAGGGCAGACCAGTCAGCGGACCTGCGCCGACCACCGACTTTAGCTCGTGGAGCCGAATCAAGAGCGGCAGGCAAAACTTCTATGATCAGGTGTGGCAACAGGGACGACCGGCTACGGCACCTAGCGATGTCGCTGAGATGCAGACGTCTCCAATGACACCCCCCAAAGCAGCCTTCGTACTCGCGCCGTTGGAGGCTGGTGCTCTAAGCAAGACGCGGGACGAGTCGACCACATCGGGCAAAGCTGCCTCCCCAAGCTTTCCACTAACTCGTCCTGGGGTCAGCAAGACTAGCGAGCTCTGGGGCTCAAGCGACGACTATGGGAGTATAGATCTTGAAGATTTTACCTTGGTCGCAGAAGCTGTAGAGCTGGCCGATCCGGCTTTGGGCGCAGACACCGCAACAACTGACGAGACTGTGGAGTGGACCGACCCAGTAACGAAGCAGGTCTTTCGTGTCAACGCGCGCACCGGAGTTGTGCTTCCTGCTCGCCATGAAGTGCAGCCGGACGCTGCTACGGGCCGGGCTCCTACCGGAAAGTCGGCTCGGCAGGGTGCGGCGATCAATATGGCTCTTACATCGGCAGGACAGGCATTGAGTCTCTCCAGACGTCCTCGCACGTCGGGCAAGGATTCGGGGTCTTCATGGCTGCCCGGCTTCTTGAAAGAGTGGGACAATCCGACCTTTACTCGGCAAAGCGAAGAGCCCATATATGTTGCATCGATCGACGGCCCTGGTCTGGATGTGACTGAGCTTGCCGGTAGACGATGTACGCATCACGATCATGCGAAAGCATTTTCTGAATCCGGGACTGCAGGTACGGCGAAGCTCACAAAAGCTGCTCTGAAGACAGCGAGAGTCATCAGACAGGTGGATAGGAAGTTCCTTCTGTGTCAAATTTCCAATGCCGAAGCTAGGTCCGAAAGCGATCTGCTGGTGCTTGTTGATCAGCACGCGGCGTCAGAACGAGTTATCCTAGAGCGGCTCTTCGTCGAGCTGTGCTCGCCCGCAGACGACACAGCTACGATTATGGCACGCCCCCCGAGAACAACCTTGCTCGACAAACCTCTTCGTTTCGAGGTTTCGGTCGCCGAGCATGAGCTTCTCGAGCGTCAGGCCAATCGATTTGCGGAGTGGGGCATCATGTACGACCTCACACGAAGACAAGATAGCATGTCCGCATCACAAGTACGACTTCCAAAGGCCGAGAACCTCGTCATCGTAAAGTCTCTGCCACCAGCTATCGCGGAGCGCTGCGCCCATTTCCCGAACCTCATCATTGATCTACTGCGATCGGAAATATGGTCACCCTCTTCCACCACCAAAACCACAATATCTTCCCCCGAAATCGAGAAAGAGGAACACCCCTGGCTCAGACGTCTCGGCTCCTGCCCCAAAGGCCTCATCGAGCTCATCAACTCCCGCGCCTGCCGCTCCGCAATCATGTTCAACGACAAGCTCTCCGTCCCGGAATGCGAGGAGCTGTTGTCCGATCTCAGCAAATGCGCCTTCCCGTTTATGTGTGCGCACGGCAGGGTCAGCATGGTGCCACTAGTCGATATTGGAGGCGTCGCGCATGCAGGGAGATTGTTTGCTGGTGGTGCAGAGGAGACGGGGTTTGTGCAAGCGTTCTCGAAGTGGCAAACTGGGTAGCAAACTAGAGGTCTAGGGGTGTAGTTGCGGCATCAGCGTCTTGTTTTGGGAGAAGACGCTCGATGGACCATCACCAGATATTGAAAATTCAATGCTTCTCCAATTTCGGGTCGAAGGTCAGATGGGAAGAACAGTGACTGTAGTCGCAGCACGCCTATCGCTGCTCAGGAGAGCCGGGGTTCTGTACCACACCGGGACATGTTCGAAACTTTCGTTCTCCGTTTTCAAATTTAGTAATGGGAGATCAGGTCAGTGGCTGTAGTGGCCGTGTCCCTGTTGCTACGTAGGAGAACAGGCTCTATGGACCATACCGAAGCATCCACGATCGAATCTCTCTCCGTTCTCAGGTCGAGGAGTTTGTGCTCAGATCAGCTACTGAAGTGGCAGTACACCTGTCACTGTGCTGGAGAACAGGCGATCTGGACGAGGGCAGTGCTCGCAGTCACCTGCCCCATCTCGGGAACAAGATCGATGGCGCTGCCACTACAGTCGCTGATCTAGGCACCGTTCGCTGCTACTGGTATGCGAGAACGACCTGGATGGCCTGGACGTCGGAAGTCATATAAGTAGTGTTCTTAGAGATGAGCATAGGGTCGCCGGCACTACAGTCAGTGTTATGACCACAGCACCGGCGATTGGGAGTTGGGGAATAAAACCACTGGCCGAGGACACGCGAGCACGTTCCCATGGATGGCAACAGGAATGCCGGCACTACAGTCAATGATATGGTCACATCACTCGCGATTGGAACGTTGAGAACGAGAACTCTGGCTCATCACTTCATTTCATGACTACGTATGCTCTCCGCGAGCAACCCGGCCGAACCGCCCCCTCTCCGCCACACAAACACACATCATGCCACCGCAGTGGCCGCCGCCGCCCTCGCCCCCTCGACCTGCTCCTGGAGCCAGGCCTGGCTCTCCTTGAAGAAGTTGTACCTCAACTTCCAGCCAGGCCCGTCCAGGCTCGCCGCCACGTTCTCGAGGCTGGTGAGCCAGTGCTGGAAGTGGTACTCGCGGTGTGTTGGCGGCACACCCGAGCCCACCCCCGAGAACGCGCAGCGCAGCGCCTCCAGCATCACGTCGTCGATCTCCTTGTGGTACTCGGAGGCCAAGGCGTTCTCTCTCTCCGAAAGCAGCGGGTGGGTGCCAGGGCGGAGCTCACAGGCGCTCACGATGCGCCATCCGCAGTCGAGAGCGAGCCGGGCGACCCGGAGGGCCGAGGAGGCGAGCGTGGCCGGCGTGGTGGTGACGACTTGGCTGGTGAAGCCCTTCCCCAGTTCGCCGTCGGAATCGAGGCGGCTACAGTACGAGATCTTATATCGTGAGTCTACTGTCAACCTCGAGTCCGCGGCGTACTTCATGGCTTCGCGCAGCCGGCTGCAGGTCTCTCTCATCGCTAGCGACAGCTCGTAGAAGAGGCGGGTGTTCGCGCTGGCCATCGATTCGTCGTTCTGGGCTCGGAGAATGTCGCAGAGGTCGTATGCGTGGTCGACGTCTACGTCAAATCGCTGGCGGACGGCTTTACTCATTACTGCGATGTCGTATGGACCTCCATCATCGTATGCCTCGTACGGTGGCTGCACGTTATCCTCGTCGATTTCGTCGTAATGTGGCGGGAGAAGATACTTCTGTTGTCGGGCCTCATTTGCCTCGATGTCGAGTTGGCGCAATTGATCAATATCGTCTTCGAGCATTGCGTTCTTATCGGCAAGGTTCTCCGCTTCAGCTTTGTATTGCGCCTTTTCGCTCTCCAGGATGGCCTGTCTGGTGGACATATGTGAGTTCATGGAACGCAAATTATTCGCCGCACCCTTCTGAACTTCGAGCTGTGTCTTCAAGTCCCTGGCCAACTCTCTTTGGAGATCCCTATCAGCTTCCATCTTCTTAAGACGTTTGTTTAAGTGTGTCTCCATGTCCGAGTAGCTTTCGTTCTTTCGAAGGATTTCCAGCATCATGTCTAGCTTCGCCTGCTTGTACTTTTCGCTCTCCTGCTTGTACTTTTCGCTCTCCTGCTTGTACTTGTCGCTCTCCTGCTTGTATTGATCGCTCTGCTCCTTGTATTTGTCGCTCTCCAGTTTGCTCTTATCCCTCTCCGTCTTATAGAGCCTTACATGGAGTGCGAAATCCTCGAGATCCTCTTCGAGAGTCTCTATCTTGTTGGCCTGTGAGTAGGATTTCCTTGTCAACTCGCCAACCTCTAGCATGGTATGTATGTCGTGTAAATTTGTTGGTGTCACACCCCCAGCTGCAGCAGATCTCATCGAGTGCAAGAAGTCGACCTCCTCCTCGGTCAGCGGGACGAAAGCGTCGGTCTCGGGGTTAAAAAAGAATTTCGTAGGAGTTTCCTTCCCTGGAGTGCTGGTTGTGTGCCTTATCAACGAGGAGAGTTGATGAGCAGAATCGGAAGTAAACGTTGGTAGTAGAGGGTCTCTGCTCGACGAGGGTAGGTATGATTTGTGTTCGCCTGACGAAGTGCTCTGTTCTGTAACGCGTGTCTTGGTATTGCCTTTCTTTGATGGTTTAGCTACGGGTGATGTGTAGCGTTTCTTCTGCATCGGAGTGTTGTTCTCGGTATACGGATCCAAGTCCATATCGTCCGATGCTCTCTTGCGTGTTGACGAAGTGGAGAGCTCTGGCGGAGATGTGGGACGATCCATGGTTGTCTGCCGCAGTGTAACGTAGTCGCGGAAGCGTCTCGTTGATCGGTTGATCAGAGACTGCAGAGGCATGGGGAGCGACTCCAGTCGGGAGAGGCAGCCATGAATCTACTACTCAGTAGGTAGAGTGCAGTGCAAGGTTGGAGGGGAAGCTGGAAGACGCGAATCCGCGCTGAATCGTGCGCCTCGGAGATTGATGATGGAGCCCCGGGGCACAACAACACCACCACATCCCCACAGCACCATAGAAACGCGGTTGAGATTGTTCAACCAACCCATGTCGTCGTATCCATCACGAGAAACCTCATAGAAAGGTTGTCAACAGTGTCCCGTTGACTGTCGAGGGTAGCGATGGCAATGCCCGAACCGCCGACGCAAGGGAATCGATTCACCAGCATCGAACCCGACCAGTTCAACACCCTCCTGAACGATTACAACCACGCCGTCGCCCAGAAGCTCGTAGAACTTGATGAGGAACGATACACGACCATCCCAAAACGCCTGCAAGAGCAGCCCACCGGCAGCGCCACGCTATCGAAGGAGGAAGTCGCCACCTTGGTCGACTGGAAACTCGCCCACGGCAAGTTTCGCCCTACACTTCGCTCACTCGTGCAGCAGAACGACGAGAACACTATCGCCGAAGTCACCAGAGATGCATTCGCATCCTACGACAAGAGCGCCAAAGACGCGCGGGCTGCGAAGTCTGCCCTCGCCGCGTTGACCAAACTGAGAGGCATCGGCCCAGCGACCGCGTCACTACTCCTTTCAGTCTTCGACACTGGTAACGCGCCATTCTTTTCGGATGAGCTATTCCGGTGGTGTATGTACGAAGATAGTAAGGGCCAGGGATGGGACCGGGATATCAAGTACAACGTCAAGGAGTATCTCGAGCTTTACGACAAGGTCCATGCCTTCAAAGAACGCTTCAGGAAAGCCTTTGATCGAGAACTCTCTGTTGTCGACATTGAGCAGGTTGCCTATACCCTCGTCAAGGGCAGCGTTGACAGCCAGACTGGTGGCGAAAAGGCTGATGGGCCCAGCAAGAAGCGGAAGGTGGACTCAAAGAACGACGACGATGAGATAGAGGAGAAGAAAAAGGCCAATTCAAAGGTTGCAAAGTCGGCACCGAAAGCCACAGCCAGCATAGAGACAACCGCCACAGCCTCCGAGTCCTTGAGACGGTCAGCAAGACGACAAAAGTAGTCGACTCAGATTGCAGCCCCCATACCACATACAACATCATCTGCAAGTCGGAATGTCGTGGCAAAATAGCTACGACCCCAATAGAGCTCCCAGCTGATCCGGATGGACGATCGCCGTGTATATGGTGGTGATCGCCAAACCCCATATGGTGCCCACCACGGCAATGATGGGCAATCCATAGAGGATGTTCCTCGCATAACGCTCGACACGCGGGTCTGTATGATTTTCCACGTTGGCTTCGACCTATCCAGAAGACATCAGCACAACGGAAGGTCGACTCGTGATAGCGGGCGTTACAGCGACCTACATCCATGGTGCCATAACTTCTACTAATTTCTCGGATCGCCTGACGCTCGAGTAGTCTTTGGACGACCGGCTCTGAGGCGTAGACATTACTTCTCCAGGCGTGGACCGAAAATCCGCGGAGCAGTCGGTCATAATCATCATCGCCGCCATCCGGCTCCAGGTACGGACCACTGGATGGTGTTAGCACGAGCAGTATCGTGACGAAGAGGACCTACTGCCTGGGGGCGCTAGCTCTCTGGCTCTGGGTGTGAGCGTCTCCGGACTTTTCCATCTCGTCCTCTGTTGTATTTCCTGTCGCGCCTTCGCGGTCAGAGTCGCTCGGCTTCCACGGCGCTTTGAAGACGATGAATTCTGACCAGTGCATTTGTTGGTCGGTATTGGTATCGTGAGAGTCGGAAAGTACGCTCAACATCAGCCGACTCTCACGTCGGTTTATGTACTGCGTTGCCTTTCTGTCGGTGTGCTGGCAGAGTTCGAGGTGTGGAGTTACTTGCTGCAATCAACATGCCAAGACCAGTTGCCTTCGTCGCAGATGAGCTTACCATCAAAATGCCTTCGAAATTTCTGCAACATCGCTGGACTCTGCAATTCGCCAGGCACGCTCACTCGCTGACTTCGCATCCGCCTCCCCAAGAACAAGTGTAGCTTGGTCTACAAACTTCGCAGTCAATTGCTCGTTCGTCAAAGGCTTGTCCAGCGAGCCGACGGCAGAGTCGATGTGCTTCTTCAGCTCCCTTCCGCGGGTAAAGAATACGGTGAGGAACGTCTCGTCTGGCCTGATCATCTCGTCGGCTGTGGGCTTGGTCTTGTCTCTCACCTCGACGACCGCTGCATCTGTCACCACGTCATCTGCGTATTGCGCAGGTCCAGCCTTTCCATACAGTAACCCCACAGCTCCACCATGAAACACCGAGAATTTCCCTTCCAGACCGTCTTTGGGTGTACGCTTGGATGTGAGCTCAATAACAAGCGGGTGGACCAGTGCTTGCACTTCGGTGATGTCTTTAACTTCAAGATCTTGGCGACGCATATCCTCACGCAGCTGGATGCATGCGTCGATGAGTGGGTGGCATACAATACCACACGGGAATGGCTTGAAAGCATTCGCCTCAATCTCCCATTTCTCACCGAGCTCAGACACATACTGATCCGGCTTCGGCGTACCGCCGCCAGCAACCACATTCGCCCACCCACGCTTCGCTTCAAGCGCCTGCTCCGAACTCGTGTAGTCCTGCTCTGCTAACAGCGCTGCCAGCAGACCATTTTGAGCAGCTCGTCCGGGATGGAAAGATTTGGTGTCACTGCCAAACATCTCACGCAGACCGGTCACTTGCACAGCGGCAATACCGATAGCGTGCGCCATTTGTGCTTCCGGCAACCGCATCAGCTTCCCAACCGCTACTGCTGCTCCGACGCTTCCGGTGGTCGATGTGATGTGCCAGCCAATGTCATAGTGCTCCGGCCACACCGCGAGACCGATCTTGCAACTTACTTCTATGCCCGCGGTCAATGCGCATAGAAGGTCCTCGCCGGATACACCGCCTTTGTACTCAGCATACGCGAGCACAGCACTTGCCACTGGGCCTGTCGGGTGGATGATGGTAGCCAGGTGTGTGTCGTCATAGTCGTGGACGTGCGAAGCGATTCCGTTCAGTAAGGCGGCATGCTGCACGTCAGCTTTCTTTGCTCCTTTGTGGCCTAGTAGGGTGGAGGTTTCTTTGCCGAAGAGAGGTGAGAGTGCTTTGTGGGCCTTTGCGACTGTAGGGTGGTTGCTACCCCCTATGGCACAGCCGATGTAGTTATACAGCGAACGGAGGGCTGCTTGCTTTACACTTGCTGGGAGGGTTGATGGCTGGAGATTGACGGCCCATGATGCAATTGCTTTCGTTGCCATTGCGAGTCCGGCTATTCGAACTCAGTCGGGTTGAGATGAGATGGCGATCGGGCGGACACTCCAGGGGCCAAGGTTTTGGAAAGTCTTATATGAGCTTCTGATAAAGCTTGTGTTGGGACTGAAGAATCGAGATGTATCGATTTACTTACATGTACATGTACTCTACAGCTCGGACAGTGCGGTAATCCAGCGTCTACCGACAAGGCTTTGGGAGCCCTCCCGACATCGGCGATTCGATGCCGTCCCATCTTCGAAGGTGTTCGTCGATGGCTTTGACACGGCTTGGAGTTACGGTGCCCACCGCCCGCAACATCCGCGCTGAGTCTCGCGAGTACGCAGTGATGCTCCAGCAAACGACGACCATCATCCCACCGTTTTGCATGAAGTTGATAGTCTATCCACCGTGGTACGATGGCATCAACCGATGCCGTATAGCCGGAAGCGTGCGAGTATGAACTCCACCAAAGCATCGACCACAATGTGTGCTCCTCAGCAGGCGCGGCAAGCTGATTGTGGTAAAGTTTTGCCAGTGCACTGCGCATCCACATGGACATATCCGTGGCCGGGCGTCCTGGCTCATGTCATCTCCACCTTGCTGTTCTTCTGACGACAGCGACATCTCAATTGGCATTTTCTGATCTATCGGACGCACCATGGGAAAGAAATACATCCTAGGCCTACGTGGGCGCCGACTCCGAAACGCGCAGCTATGGGCCGTCATCCTCCCGGCATACATTCTCTTCGGATACAACAATGCTGTAGCCGGACCCCTGCTTGACCTCCCATCATGGGTTGCGACGTTCCCACGAATCGACACTGTCAGCGAAGGTCTCAGTGATGCTCAGATCACCAACAACTCTCGTGTGCAAGGGACTGTCGTGGCAATGTACACGCTTGGAGCTTTCTTTGGAGCTTTAAGCTGCATATATCTCGGCGAAAAGCTAGGCCGAGTCCGCATAATACAGCTTGGAGCTGCCGTCTATGTCGTCGGGGCAATACTGCAGTCCAGCTTCTTCTCGTTGGCGCAGCTGATCGTGGGAAGACTTGCCTCCGGCCTTGGATTCGGAGCATTGTCTGCTACGGCACCAAACTGGCAGAGCGAGTGCTCGCAAGCCGCGCACCGGGGTGCTATAGTCTTGCTAGAGTCGCTGTTCATCAGCGCTGGACTTGCGGTATCTGGCTGGCTCAACTTAGGCATGAGCTTCATCAGTACATCGGTGTCTTGGTAAGTGGCCATGTTCAGAGGAGTATTGACACTGCTAAGTTGCATGCCAGGCGCTTTCCGTTAGCATTCGGTGCCTTCTGGGCTCTTATCGTGATCGGCACGGTCACCTTGTTACCAGAAAGCCCTCGTTTCCTAGCGAAGGTCGGCCGATATGATGAGGCTCGTCAATTTCTAGCTGCTCTTGAAGATGTGCCGGAGGATGACTCGCAAGTGGATGCAGAAATCGATGAGATCCGGCGGTCTTTGACTATCGCAGGCCAAGGGAAATTCCTGGATCTGTTCACAAACGGCGAGCTACGCCTCTTCAACCGTACATGCCTGGCTTGTGCTGGGCAGATGTTCCAGCAGATGGTATGATCTTTTCCTTGTTGGAAGTGGCAAAATGCTAACACTGGCCGCAGTGTGGCGTCAATGCTCTTGCATTCTACGTGACCACCATCTTCCACACCTATCTTTTACTTTCAGACGTACTGGCCCGCATTCTTGGTGCTTCCGTCTTCACTTTTCAGACCCTCTGCTCGCCGATTGGCGTGCTCACGGTCGATCGGTTCGGTCGCAGAAAGCTCATGATCGTGTCCGCTCTGGGTATGGGCACTTGTATGGCCATCGTTGCAGGCACTTCAAGCCAGCCCAACAACATGCAGGCTATCGCCGCAGCTGGTGCCTTCATATTTTTGTTCAGCTTGTTCTTTCCTACCGGCTTCCTCGGACTCACATTCCTGTATGCGAGCGAGATAAGCCCGCTAAGCCATCGAGTCCCAATTACCGGTCTCTCTACTGGTACTGCATGGCTCTTCAATTTCTTGGTAAGGAGACTGTGTGCCAGAAGTATATCCCCAAGCTGACGAAGAATAGGTCGCCGAAATTACGCCCGTAGGTTTCGCCACGATTGGATGGCGGTACTATCTTGTTTTCATGTGCATCAATTTGTTCCTCATCTGTCCTTGTGAGTGTGACGTTGTCTAATCTTTAAGAACATATGCTGATGATGCACAGCCGTATACTTGTTCTGGCCCGAGACCACCGGCCGACATCTCGAGGAAGTGGACCAGATCTTCCGAGACAGCAAGACCATCTTCGACCCGCCGAGGGTCTCGAAGAGGCTGACTGTACGCCCCCTTGCTGACGATGACGCATTCACGGAGGAGAAGGTCTGAAACCGACCTTGCTCTTGAACTGGCTGGTCGAGAGATGTTTACAGCCACACCCAACTCATTCTCGCTCTCGCTTCCAATGGACACTCTAATCTACGGACAAGACGGCCATAGGATACAGACCGATGCACAGACGGGATGGAGAACGAGCGGATGCCGACATCGGACTCGTATCCTAAATAATCTTGGCGCGAAGCGCCTGCTACCCGCCGCTAGGCGCCGCCGGAGGCAAAAAAAAGAAGACTAGAAGAGGGAAGGAATAACAACAACAACATTTATCTGTTGATGACAGAGAAAAGCGTATAGCGGTAGCAAGGCAGGCGTAGGGGAGTGGGCAACCGAGCAAGGCGGTCTGGATGCTAGTACGGGCGGGATGGCTATGGATCAGTCAGCTCGTCTGACCATGGCCCTTGACATATCTGTTCGGCTATCGGAAGCCGCACCCTCAAACGAGGCGGCTGATGAGAACGCAGGAGAGGATGGACTTGCAATCCCACAGCTACAGCTTGAATTAAGAGAAGACGACTGGGAACCGCTACCCTCTCTGGACCAGCGGACCGCCGACATATTGGATCAAGTTGTGTCTCGTTGGGATGCAAACCAGCAGGTCGACTACATGTGTATGGCTGAGCGTTTGTGGCCGATGTACATTCCAGGGATGGTCGCGAAGGCAATGCACATCAGCAAAACAGACTTGAAGGCAAAAGCCACTCAGATCATCGAAGCATACCAAGAACGGCTGACCAATGCCTTCGCCGTAACGCCCTTAGCCGACAAGAGCATCAAGGAGCTTCTTGAAATTGCGAGCGAAAATACACTCCACGCCGGTGGAAAGGAGTTCTGGGAGGAGATGGGTGACCTAAACGACAGCCACGATTCCCGGCCGCCTACATTGCTCCACGAACCTGCTAGTAGTGAAGATATCGCCAGTCTTGAGTCCAAGCTCGGGATCACGCTGCCCGACGACTTCAAAGAGTATCTCCGAGTCAGTAATGGGTTTAGTGCGAGTGGTGGAGGCATCTACAACGGGTATTTCCCGGATCCAGAGCTCTACGGGACTGAAAACGTCAATTGGAACCACGAAGAATACTTCCAACTTCCGGTCGGTCTACTCACAATTCCTCGGGAGATCGAGGAGCTGGCAGGTGTCCAGGCCAAGGGGACGTTCAATTTTGCAACTGCACTCCCAATTTTCGGCCCTGTCCTGGAGATCGGTGTGAGAGACATCGATAACTTGTGGGTCGTCCAACCAGAGCTTGTACGCAAGGCCAAAGATGTGTACGATGTGATGTACGAACGTGCCAGCAAGGAGCAGAAGAAGGTTATCGAGCAGGCTATTGTTGCTTTTGCCGGTAGTAGGGAGGCCTACGACGGCCTGGACTGGTGCTGTGCGAAGTGGTCGTCTGGTGGGGCGGCAACGATGACAAGCTATGCGAGTTTTAGGAGGTATCTGGAGATTACTACAGCGGCTTCTGCCGAGTCCAAAAATGTTTGAGAAGCAGAGTAAGAGGGAGAGGCCTGTTTTCATAAGCTAATACAACACGAGTATTCTATCGAAGATCGAGACAAGACACAGTAATGACACCCTTCCGCTCCCTATATACGGCCTTGAGTCTGATGTTTCGATCTCAATCCAACCGACATCGGGCACATCTGCCTGATCAATATATAAGATTGAGTTTGGTCGTGATTCAATGTTCGCAGACAGTTTAAGTCGCTTTAGCTCACTTGGGAGAGCGCCAGACTGAAGTTCACTTTGGTCAGCCATCTGTGCGGTATCTGGAGGTACTGTGGTAAGCATATACCACATCTCACTCCTTCAAGCGCACAACTCTAACTGCAATTTAAGTTCGATCCACAGAAGCGACACTTCACTTTTGCTTCTCTTTTGCTCAAAATTTGTAGTCCATGTTGCTCCTGTCTGCCCGGATAGAATCTCTGGGACACCCGACGTGCTCCAAGGTGGCTCCCTCTTTCATGGCGCTCACGCCTGACTGCGACGTGACACACGTGCAATCATGGACTTCATCGGAGGCGAGGATATCGCAATGTCTATTTTTGATAAGGTACCCCTACACTCCAACGACATACCCTAGAGACCAGCTTGATACCCTCGTGCAGAACCTATATGGTCCGCCCTTGGCCTTGAACGCTGAGTGCTATAACCCTATATCAGACGATTCGAAACCTCCTCTCCTTCCAGCACCGCCAACACCGTTTCGACGACCTTCGTCCCGCTTGCGATCTGGTTTTCTACCGTGTTCCCACCGACGTGCGGAGTCATGATGAGATTTCCATTTTTCAGTAACTCACGATAAGCTTCTGTCGTTGGCGGCTCGGTCTCCATAGCATCGAGGGCAGCGCCGTAGATCTTCTTCTCCGATAGTGCGTTGAGAAGAGCATCTTCGTCGACGATACCGCCTCGAGCGCAGTTCAGCAGGATGGCACTAGACTTCATCAATTCGAACTGAGGCTTCCGGATCATGTTCTTCGTGCCCTTCGTGAGAGGCACGTGCAGAGAGATCACATCGGAGTCTCGAAGCAGATCGTTGAGATCGGTCACTCGACGGTGCTCAATTTCCGTCCAGGCATGTTCTGAAGCGAACGGGTCATAGGCGATGATGTCGCCGTCCATGGCCGCCTTCCATTTCTTCGCCACAATCTTGCCAATGTTACCCATCCCGACAACGCCGATGGTCTTTTTGTACAAAGACATTCCTAGGACATGAGAGCGGTTGACAGCTTCGCCGCTGCGCACTCGTCGATCAAGTTCGGCGATCCGGCGAGCAATGCACAACGCGAGTGCAATGGTTAGCTCTGCAACAGACTCGCTGTTCATCGCCGGAGTGTTGCAGACGGCAACGCCTCGTTCTTTGGCCGCTTCGAGGTCGATATTGTCGACGCCAACTCCCTGCTTTACGATCACTCTCAGCTTCTTGGCTTCGTTCAAGTCTGCTGCTGTGATTCGAGTTTCCGAGCGGATCATTAGAGCGTCTGCTTCTGAGCGCCATTGAGATATCCGGGCATCGTCTCGAAGAACTGCTTCGACGGAAGGCGATGCCTGCAGCTTCTTGAGTGCTTCCGAGTGGTACGGGTCCAGGACGAATACCGTTGGTTTGCTCATTGTGTTATTTGGCGTTCCTCCCCAGGTCATACAATATAAGTAGTCAGTAGAGAAGGGCTAATGTCAGAACACTGTAGCACTTGTTGTCATGTTTCGATCGAGCAGCAGAAAACACTCATTGATTGAGTAGTATCCAGCACAATCGAGCAACAAGCTAAAGCTGGCAAGTTACATCGTCTCTGTCACGTTCATGAAGAAGCTTATGCATATGGAAAGGATATAGATCGGATGGCCGTATCTGGAGCTGTTCCCCAACCTCTCCGATGGCGATGTCGGAGTAGTCAGCTCCAGTGTTCGGTGTGCAACCTCGAATGTCCCTATTCCATCGGCAAGGTATATTCACGTAGTGTGTCCTGATTCACGAAGCTCGTCTGGCCAGCCGAGATATTTGACTTGTTCAACATCGTCGTTGAAGTTCGAATCCTCGATGATCAACGCCAGAACTACAGCATCATGAACACCAAAGCAATAGTCAAAGGTCTGCAAGCCTACACCAGGTACTACTATTAGCTTACTCATCCGATAAGACGGTCCAATACTAATAGAAACGGCAGTTGCGACGTAGCAGACGCCCTAATCAAGCTCAAAGTCCCCCATGGCGGTTTCTTAGCCGGCCTGACCATGTGGTCACCGAAACGACAAGAAGGGCCAGCCAAAGCTATCGGACCGGCGTATACGGTTCGATATGTGCGAAAGAATTACGAGAACGAGCCCAAGCCTTCTGGACACTATGTAGGCCATGAACAAATCTCTGTGTCGCCATGGGTGTTGATGGTTCGCTAGATTGACAGCGTCCCAGCAGGAACAGTTGTGTTCATTTCTGCTCCGCCTCGGATGATCAATGCGTGCTATGGAGGTCTGATGAGTACGCGAGCGCAGTATCTGGGCGCGGTTGGGACGGTGATTGACGGGCGGTTGAGGGATTTGCAGGAGCATCGCGATTTGGGATATCCGGTATAGCACTAATCCTTGATCCCGATAGTACGATGCTGACGGCCAATGCAGGTGTTCGCGCGAGACGTCGGTACGACAGCTCCTCAGGAGGTTGTCAGGGTGAGCGAGGTATGTGAAAGCGTCGGGCTGCAACAAGATGTCAGTAGCTGATGACACCAGATCAATGCTCCCGTCCGGTTGAACGGCGAGGACCAAGAGGCCATCATCTATCCTGGGGATATACTGGTTGCAGATATCAACGGAGTCGTCTGCATCCCACAGAACCTGGCGGAGAAAGCGTTGGATCTCATACAGTCGCAGGTGGAGGCTGATGAGAAGGTCGGAGCTGATATCTTGGAGGGCAGGTCTGTTGCCGATGCTATGAAGGAGCATCGCGCCGGTGTTAAGCAGCCGTGAAAATCTATGGGGTATGATGAAGTGCTGGTCTGTCGCTGATTCCTTGAGCTCATGTATAGTAAGCTCCCACAGGTAGCATCCTCACTCGACACCCTTTGTCGAGTATGCTCGCCGGTGGCTTAGCTTGTACAACACTCGATTACCTCCCGCCAACCACGTTCAGGACTCCACCATCAACAGCGAGGATCTGACCATTCACGTACTCGTTACGGGCAAGATAAAGCACAGTCATCCCCATCTCCTCCTCCCTTCCAGGTCGCATTGCGGGAACGTGTCCGGTGTTTTCGATCTTCTCCTGTGGAAACTCCGATTTCTGGTTGTCGTCAGACGATTTGTTCTTGTCGGTCATTTCTGACGGGAAGTAGCCAGGGGCGATTGAGTTGACACGAATCCATGTCCGCTGGAACTCTGCCGACATGAGCTTCGTCAGGTGGACTGTTGCAGCTTTGGCGGCTTGAAAAGTGTTAGTAGTAGTGACATGTGTACAATGTTTGCAAGTCAACTCACCGTTGTACGAGAAATGTCCCTGTGCATCAGTCATCATCCCGCTCATACTCGAAATCGTGATCACGCTCGCCCCAAACCGGTTCAGCGGGCCGTGGGGTTCTATCCCAGCCTGCAGCAGCGGAAGGAAAGCGACAGTCGTGAAGTACACGCTCGTGACATCAGTGCTGTAAGTCGAATTCCACTCCTCCACACTCTCGTTCTCCCACAGCCTCTGCTTCAGATCCGATGCATCGTCCTGATCTGGGGATGCCTTCGACCCGGCGACGCCAGCATTGCAGACAAGGAGGTCGATGTACTTCTCCTTCTTCTGGAGTTCCTCGACTAGCTTCTGCAGGTCGTCCTTCTTGGTGACGTCGCAGGGGCCGAGTGCAATGATTTCGCCACCTTGCTGGTTCGGGTGGTGGCTTTTGACGGCGTTGTCCAGGACTTCCTTTCGACGGCCGGTGATGTAGACTTTGCCACCGTTGGCCGCGATTGCTTGAGCAGCCATCAGTCCGATTCCCGTCCCACCACCTGTGACAACGGCCTTTCGACCTGCCATTGAGAAGAGCTTGTTGACATCGAATTGGTGTGTTGCCGCCATGTTGGAGAGTGTCTTGTGGATGCTAGTTGTTTTGGTACATTTCAGCGTTTCTTGTCAATCGATGTCGTTGGTTGAAGAGTGGAAGGTAGCAGTGATTACTCGGTGTTGCATGAAATAACAAAAAGTTCACGAGAATGGGGAGGATGACGTCTGATTGACGGAGGAAACCACACGCGCTCACGTGCTTGCATGACTTGCAGTTGCCCTATTCGGCAGTCTGATTTCATGACCATGGTTGCACGTCGCTGACGACACATGCAGCGAGTAGTTGTTAGAGTACACTGCGATGATTACAATCATGTTGTTGTGAATGTAGTGATGGAAAAGAAGAGGTGGAAGAACAGACGAAAGTTCAAGGTTGCTGCCGCTGCACGGTAGGCGTCGCGCTTGCCGTTGACCGGACCAGCATCTTCCATGTGGTACATGCATCTGTCGTGCTCTGTTACGTGTCGCAGACTTAGTACGCATAAGATATCTTCAGCAAGACATTATTCGAATATCTTGTTCTGAGCAGCGCTTTCACGACCACGGCTCAAAAGCTTTTGGACTGATCGCGTGCCCACCTTGCGCTTGCCGCGTGCAGCTCAGAACATCGCATATCAGAGCTCGGAGAGGTGCAGCAAAGGCTGACCATGGTCTCCGGGAGGGCGCAGGTAGCACTCCTTCCCAGCCGTGAAGGTTTCCGTCAATCACTGGCGCTCTGGCAATAGCGGCGCACTCGACGATGCCATCATTGCCATCTCCTCAAACATCGAATCCTTCCCAAACACGGTCCAAGAGGATGAGCACTGCCAGAGCCTCGACGGCTGCTAGCCAAGCACGAGCTACAACGCCTTCAGGCTCATCGGGCAGCACCTCTCGCGCGAAGAGGAGTATCAAGGTCAGAGGAAGCACGGACAAAGATGCCGAGAACAAGCCAGCAAGGCCCAGCGCCAGGAGGACTTCGACGGTCAGCTTGATTGGCTTGGAGAAGAGGCACAGCAAGGACGGGACAGTCCAGAGGCGGGCCAAAGAGGTGGAGGGATTGAGGGACTACCAACTCAGCGACTGCTTGGGAAAGGGTGCCTTCGGAAGCGTGTATCGAGCGTTCAACTGGAGCAATGGCGAGACCGTTGCGATCAAGCAGATACAGCTCTCGCACCTACCGAAGACCGAGCTCAACACCATTATGCAGGAGATCGAGCTCTTGAAGAACCTCCAGCACGCCAACATCGTCAAATACCATGGCTCTGTGCGGGATACCAACAACCTGTACATCATCCTTGAGTACTGCGAGAACGGCAGTCTACACAGCATCTGCAAGAACTTTGGCAAGTTTCCGGAGAACCTGGTGAGCTTGTACACAGCGCAAGTGTTGCAAGGGCTGTTGTTCTTGCACGACCAAGGTGTGATCCACAGGGATATCAAAGGCGCCAACATCTTGACAACGAAAGAAGGTCTGGTCAAGCTGGCAGATTTCGGTGTCGCCACCAAGCAACAGGGCTTGGCCGAAGGCAGCGTAGTCGGTACGCCGTACTGGATGGCCCCGGAGGTCATCGAGTTAGCTGGTGCTACTACAGCAAGCGATATCTGGTCGTTGGGTTGCACGGTCATAGAGCTTCTCGATGGAAAGCCACCTTACCACAAGCTCGCACCTATGCCAGCTCTATTCAGGATCGTAAACGATGACCACCCGCCATTGCCTGAGGGAGCCAGTCCGCTTGTGCGAGACTTCTTGATGCAGTGCTTTCAGAAAGACCCAAATCTACGAGTTAATGCAAAGAAGTTGCTCAAGCACCCTTGGATTGTTTCTACCAGGAAGAACGATGTTAAGAAGCCGACCGAGTACGGCGAAGCAGTGAAGAGTGTACAGGAGTGGAACGAAGCATTAAAAGCATCACCTCCGAATGCACACGCTGGCAATGCAAGCAGCCGTCGGTCTTCTGCACGTCCAGGCTCTCGTCCAGACTCAAGAGGTCTCGCAAAACCTATGATGAAGAAACTCGACCCGCCAGTACCGTCGACAAAGGCAGCCAGAAAACCTGAGACGCGAAGGCAGCCAACTCGTGAGCTCTATATATCTCCCGACGAGTACGAGAAACGGGACAATTGGGATAACGACTTTGAGCCGCTCTCAACGAACCTTGCTGCTCTTCAATTGGCCGATCGTCTGAAGCCTCAAGACAATTTTGCCGGACTGTTCAGTTCAGAAAGGCTAAAGCAATATGCTAGTCACGACTCGATACCTGATATGGATGGTAAGGTAGAAGAGTGGGACGAGGAGTTTGAGGGCGACCTGACGGTCCGCTCACCACTAGCCATCACCAAGGGAAATGCAGTCGAGACCGTTCGACCATTCTATCCATCGCGGACGAGCTCGGACGAGATCAAACACTATCCGCCTCCGAATGTCGTGAAGCGGCCTGGTTCGGGAGAACCACAACTACGTAGAGCTAGCAAAGACTCCCAGCCGCGGACACAGATCCTGCGACCAGCGCAGAAGCCGAAGGCCCAATCCACAACGACTCAAGCTACTTCTGCTGTGCCTAAGAAACCAGCACAGCCAGCCAAAGCGGATAGGGACAGGTACCGGGAGGATGAAGATGAAGACTACTCCGACCTCGTGCCGACAGATGACGATGCGTTTCGTAAGAAGATCGCCGCTTTCTCGCCCAGCAGACCTTTCAACCCGCATGAGTTGCAGAAGATGCAGCATGTAAGTGGCAGTGTGCGGCGTAGAACGCTTACACCGACCAATCTTGTTCATGATGCGGCCGCTATCCGCAGATCGAGGAGTAGCTTGGAGATCCAGAAGTACGCTGAAGTCGAGGATGATGAAGACTTCACTGAGCTTTGCTTTGATGAAGACGACGGCGAGCCGATGCATCTTCAGCCTGCCAAAACGAGGTCGCCTAAATCTACTTCCGCAGGCAGTGACTCTACTTCTGGCTCGGAGCGTGGGACGATGAAGGTGAGCGGCAGCTCTACTTTGACTTTGGACGACGACGAGGACGACGATGATGACCCGTTTGCCGCTCTCGAAGAAGAACTCGACCAGGTGGATCTCGACGAGAACGTGGCTCGCGACAAGTACGCTCGACTTTGCACTCTGGTCGAGGGTCTTGTTGCAGATCTGAAACTCGGACAGCAGGAAGACGTACTTGGTGAGATCGTGGACCAGCTTCTGCAGATACTGAACGAGTCGCCGGATCTAAAGTCTGTTCTCGTGAGCAGTCACGGCATGCTACCAATACTGGAGATCTTGGATACCTGCAACAGGCCGAATACTATCCTTCGGCTGCTGAAGATCGTCAACACTATCATCAGCCCTTCCAACGTTGAGGTGCAGGAAAATCTGTGCTTCGTTGGCGGCATTCCTATAATATCGAAGTTCGCGCACAAGAAGTACTCGTCGGAAATACGATTGGAAGCCGCTGCGTTTGTGAAGATGATGTACCTTACATCCACGTTGACGCTGCAGATGTTCGTCTCCTGTGGTGGGCTGAATGTGCTCGTCGAGTTTCTCGAGGAAGACTATGACAGCGATCTCGGTCGAGAACTGGTTCTCGTGGGTGTCAATGGTGTCTGGAGTGTCTTTGAGCTGCAAGGTCCAACACCGAAGAACGACTTCTGTCGCATATTCAGCCGAAGCTCTGTGCTTTACCCACTGAGTCTTGTGCTCAATCGTGTGTTGGACGAAGAAGGAGAACAGGCTGAGCTGGTCGAAGGCCGGATAGTCAACATCTTCCTCCTTTTCAGCCAGGCCGAGAATCACGTCAAGGAATCTGTGGCCGATCGCATGGTGCTCAAGACTGTGCTGAAGGACCTCAAGCGCATGAGTCCACAACACCAGATCACGATGCTTAAGTTCATCAAGAACTTATCTATGCTGGCTACGACTCTGGATGCACTGCAGAACAGCAATGCGATCGAAGTGCTCACTGACTTGCTCGGCGCCAGCATGCACGCTTCGCACTTCCGGGAGATCAGCAACCAAGTCTTGAACACGATGTACAATCTCTGCCGTCTCAGCAAGGCACGTCAGGAAGATGCTGCTCTGAATGGCGTCATACCATTGCTGCAGCGCATCATCAAGACTGAGCGCCCGCTCAAGGAGTTCGCTCTGCCTATCTTGTGCGATATGGCGCATAGTGGGAAGGTCGGACGAAAGGTGCTTTGGCAGAACAAAGGTCTGCAGTTCTATGTGTCGCTCCTAGCAGATCAGTACTGGGCGGTGACTGCGCTCGACGCGATCTTCATCTGGCTGCAAGAGGAGACAGCGAAAGTCGAGGAGCATCTCCTGCGAAACGACTCGGCTTTCAGCGCAGCTGTGCTCCAGTGCTTCAACGAAAGTAAAGCGGACGCCTTTGAGAACCTGCTCGAGCCATTGCAGAAGATGCTCCGCTTGTCGCCAGCCATTGCAGCAAGCCTCGCACACAAGACTCTGTTCGAGCGCACAGCGGTCAAGGTACATGCCAAGAAGCCGCTCGTGCGTCTCAACCTGCTGCGTGTCATCCGCAGTATCTGCGACGCCAGCGAACAGCAAGGTGCACTCATCACACGCTACAACCTGCTGGACAGCATCCAGGGACTTGCTAGACACGACCCTGCGATCCTGGTTCGTGAGATGGCGAACGATCTCGTCAAGAGCAGTGAGTATGCCGCAACGCCTGCTGGGCGCTTCGCAGGTGCGCGTCGGAGCTCGAGCAGCACTCTCAACTCCCCTGCTCCTCTCCTGCCGTCCTCGAACATGGGCACGCCAATCGAGCGCGCGGCAAGCAGAAGCGAGTACTTCGATCTCGGCATGGAGCTCGACCGCACTCGGTACATGGTGAGCTCGCCATACCGACCCGTTAGCCGCGGCGCCAGCTCGTCGTCTTCCAGCAGCCAAGTCCTCCCAAGTAGTTACAGCAACAGCAACCTCGAAGCGCAAGCAGGCGGGCGGAACAGCAGACTTGCAGGTCGACCACCACAGAATTCCGGCAGAGCGCAGAGTCGACTGAGCATCATCCCTTCGAATCTGACGGGAACAGTGGCGAACCGAGGGAGCGATAGTGCGACGCCGACGCATGCGCCGCCGAGTGCGAATACCAGGAGTAATATTGCAGCGAATGCTAGACGGAGGCGGCAGACTAGTGGTGCTGAGCTTGGGCGGCAGTGAGCGCAGCTTGGATGAATGTAATGGTGCGAGGCGTTTGATTGTTAGGGTGGGTGTATATCCAGTGGCAGTATTAGCATAGCGTGGCGTTTAGGTATCCTTTTAGCGGGCGTTTTGTATGAGAGACACAATGGCATATGCATTACATCAGACATCATCAGCTGTTCACTAATATAGTGCAAGAGTGGGCGTCCTGAGCAAGATATGTGGCAGTAGTACGAGGGCTACTGGGCTCGAGGAGATCGTTGCCCTGTCTTGAAGGTTACCAGGACGTATGCTCTCTTCTGCTGTATCGAGGTTGAGACTAAGATATAGCAAACGGAACTGCAAAGATAGAGGCATGCCTTGCAAGAACTTCCACGCTGTATCGCCACCTCACAACACTATCTACATATTGAAAGCCCATCTACCTCATGAAACACCTACCTAGGTATCACTGCAACCAGTTCGTGCCATACCAACTTACGATTCTGAGTCCGAACTATCAGAGTCGGACCAAGGATCGGGTATGACGCCAGGTCTGACACCAATAGCCGCTTCATATACCTTGCGCAGCATCTTCAGCTCCTTCTTGATCGTACAAGCAGTCTTTGCAACAATCGCAATGGAGCGCCGCCACTCCTGCTGCTCCATGGCCTTGTACCTGTTCCCGGTCTGCTCGAAAGTTATCTTTTTTCCAGAGACATTCACAGGCTCTGGCCGGTCCTGCGGCTCCCAGGCGTAGTACAAGAGCTCCTGCTCCGTATAATGCTCGAAGGTTGTGTGGCGTTCGTCAAGCTTCTTGGAAGTCTCTATCTCCGCGAGAGTGCAACAGTCTGTTTCCTGCACGTGATCGACAAGACCAGCGTTCTCGACATCTTTCCACAACGATGCGTAGCGTCGAAATTGCTTGTCTCGCCTGCGTCGAGCATAGTAGGCCGCCCAACTGATATCTGCTCGGGTGAAGTGTGGTTGGTAGAGTTTCAATGGTGCGTGCCCTCGGTGGCAGGCTTCCGAGAAGAATCTCTTCGGACTCTTTATCCATTCCTCGGATGATTCCGAGCAGAGCGATTGTGGACGGCATTTGGCGCTCGGTGTCAATTTCAGCAAGTTCCATCCTTGTGAGGTCGTCAGGAACGATGACACCGTCGACCTTTGCGTCATCAGCTGTGATGAAGTAATCGAGATCTACAAGCTCGATCTCGTCGTCCGTCATGTCCATCCAGTCAATCAGCATCTGTCTGTGCTCGTCACTGTAATGGTTAGCGACTTGGACAGCATATTGCACGGCGGACTGCAGTTCTTCCGCGGTCCATTTCTTGTCTTCGAAGAACTCTCTCTCCTGCTGAATTGTGCCGTTGAACTGATGGTGGTAGAGCCACACCTGGAGATCATTAGTATGGCCCCATGTCTTACGGGCCATAAATTCCAGATACAACATCCTCAACGGATCGTCTTCCAAGATTGGGCCTGGGGAAGGTTCAGGGTTCGGGGTAGATGATGAACGACGTGCTATCAAGGGTGGTGCTAAGCTACTGTGCGTGATTTTTGGTCTAGGCGCAGAAGCTGCGGGTGTTTTCGACTTGACAAGCGATGTGCCACCGTCCTGCTTCACCCTCTCACGCCGCGTGAGTGGCTGCCCGTAGAAGATGTTGTGGAAGGCACGTTGCCTTCTTGGTGAACAAGCGTAGTCGACGAGCCATCCCTGCTGTCGTTCGTATCTCTCCGCTCTTCTCGGCCGCGTGAGAGGCTATCTGCAGAAGCTGGAGTAGAAGGCACGTCGCTTATCCGGTGGACTGTTGCAGTAGAGGAGGCATCTCTAATGTCGTCGAAATCTTTTCGCTCTTGTCGGCCGCGAGAGTAGCTACCAGAAGAAGCTGTCGTAGAAGGTGCATTCCCGACTCGATGAACCGTTGCGGTGGAGGAGCTGCTCCTGGTATTGTTGGTCTTTCCGGTCTTGTCGGCCTCGTGTAAATTCCATAGTTATGTTGGTACGGTAAGTAAGCGGAGGTTATGGAAAGTTTCAGAAATACCTCAACATCCTTGATCGTTCCTTTATACAGCAGTTTGAGTCAGGCACTCTCCTTACGCGTCAGGATAGATTCGAGCGCCCATAGGTCATATCGACGTTGTTAGTGTGTGCTTGCTTAGACTCCCAATGCGTCAGGGTAGAGTCGTGCCCCCGGGGGTCATATCGACGACTAGATTGCGCGCCTGCTCAGCACCATACGCGCATCGGAGAGTGCGAGACTCGCGTTTGACCCGAATGACAGTGTTTGAAAAAGCAGAGATTGACCAACCTAAGACTATCTACCTATGGTGCACATACACATATGACACACTATCGCCATCGCTCGGAGGAAGAAGACAGACACATGGGAAACAACCAAACTTACATTGACCCAAAAACATCAGTCTTCAGTTGCTCTTCTTCGTTCCCGTTCCCGTCGGGCTTTGCGTTCCTGGTAGTCATCGTAGGCATACTGCAGATCCATGATCCACGCTTCAACGAACCTAGTGTCGCGAGCAAACTTAGCAATGGAATGTCGGAAGTGCCTGCATCGACGTTCTTGTCGCAGCGTGATAGGGTCGGCTAGCCGAGGAAAGACAATCGGAAGTCGATCCCAGTTGAAGTCCATTATTTCGCTGTCATCCAAGGTATTGAGATCCAACAGGAAGTCAGGTAGCGTATTTGCCTGGCGCTCGACCAAATCATCGGGATGAGGGCAGCCCCATTCTCTTACCGCATGCTTGATCGCGCCTTTCTGCTCGTAATACCTCCACAGATTACGATAACTCATCAACGCCTCGTTGTATCTGTATTTGGCATAGAACGCTGCGTAGTTGATGTCTCGCTTCTTGAAGTGCGGCTGGTACAGTTTCAAAGGATGGTCCTCTGTTTCGCGTCTAGCCCAGTTGTCGATCCAGTTCCGTAACATCTCGTAACGCTTCGCCTCTGGCAGCATTTTAGGCTGAGGTGGGAAGTACTGGATTCTGGTTTTGAGGATCCCAAGCATCGCTATGGTTGGCAGCGTCCTCTCGTTCACGTCGAAGTATCTTAGATCCTCACCCTCAAAGTACTTGCGCAACATGACATCTTGTCTGCCCGTGAGGTCGTCAAGATCGAAATATTCGATGTTGATATCGTGCTCAACAAGATCTCTCCTGACGCCTCCTTTCACAAGCATGTTCTTATGCGCTCGAATGGCCTCCAGGACCGTCTTCACCGCATGAGCCAGTAGAAGGCGAAGGTCAGTATCTGTACGAGGCCCGAAGTTCATGTTGTTGAGCTCCTCGATTTCGGCATCGAGGGTACGGTTGAAGGTGCGGTAGTCAAAGAATGTTTTCATTCCCTCAATTTGCCTGGCAGAATCTCTTGGTCTGCTCTTCTTCGGAGGTAGACTCAACAACTTGATCCCCTTCACTCTTTGGGTGGGCAGTATTTCATCCGTTCCGGTCAAACGAGCATTCGACGGTTCCGGGCGATGCGTGATTGGATACATCGGATCCATTGGAGATCGACGGGCATTTGAAGACGGTTGAGACCATTCGATGGTAGTATCGTTTGACCTTGCCGAGGACGTGGAGTTGCGGCGTAATCGATCGGGGGGATACCAAGCCTCCGTAGGTTGACCTGTGATCTTACGGCTTCCTTGTTGGTTGGACATTGTTGAATGTAGATACTCAAGGTATGATGGAGTGCGGAACTCTTGGCTGATTGAACAATGGAAGCAGAATATGTGTCAAACGACCTGGCTATCTTGTGGGAAGCTGTGTTGGAGCTTCGATTCTGGATATGCAGCATCGAGCAGCGGACTATATACTCACCTTCATGGCCACAAGAGTGATGTTGGGGTTGCGAGCGTGCTGATACTCGGAGTCGTATGATGCAGTCTAGGATGACTCTTTTGCTATGTGGTCAGTATTGCACAGTAGCAAACATGCCCTCTGCAAGTGAGGCATGTGATTAGAAACGAAGGCGTCGTTCGCCGGCGTTTCTCCGCTCACTCGAGTGATTGTCCGTGTGAAGATCGCGCAAGGCGAGGCAGGGAGAGAGCAGTATTGACGCACTTGGTGTTCCAAGGGGACGTGTGCTTTGATTAGCATCTGCATCGTAATAGGTTCGTAATGTCTATGCCATCGTGCCAGCACATCTCGCACCCGAGCCTACGGTGCTGATGATCAGCTCTTCGTATTTCTATGAGATTGACCGCGGCACGAACAACAAAGTGTGCGTCTTCGAGGGCCCAATTCAGGAGCTGGATGTTTGACGGCATGATACTGAGCAAACACTGCAAGCCAAAATCGTAAGCTTGCCATGGTGCCGGCTGTGAATTGGGTGGCTCGTTTACCCTTTGCCCCGTTGGATGAGCTCTGCGCAACTCAATAAGACGACTCCGGATCTCAGTAATTATTGCACAACAGCAAACATACAAGCATGTAAACCGTGACATTTCGTCGGAGGCCTTCCCGTTTCCTGCGACCAGCTGGTGGTGTGAGCTTCGCAACACCGCAGAAAGCGAGGGCCTCATATCGTTCTGTGGCCATGTAGTTCTTCAGAGCCCAAACACGACAGCATCTCGATGCACTTGGAAAATGAGTTTAGCAACATGAGGCATCCATGACACCTTGTCGTCATGAGCTCCACGTGCAATTCTCTGAGTAGCATTGCTAGAGTCTCGCCAGTGACTGCCGGCCTTGATTCCATGAAATTCTCCAGGGCACAAACGAGCGTGGGAGTCCGATGTTATTGCTTGTCCGTATCGCAAGCTGGTACCTCGTGTGTTTCTGGCCATTGCGCTGGCCATGTGTTCAGACATCCAGCTGGATTCCTTTTCATGATACCAGTTTCAAGCGCCTAATTTCTCCACGGCATCGTGTACATACTCACGAAGCAAAGTTGGTGGAGTTTTCGAAGGAAGGGGATGTGAAGTCGAAGTTCACTATCTCGAGACTTTCCAGTGCGGCCTTGGCATTCGTTACTTCGGCCCGGGCTTCGGCTTCGATTCACGTCGCTCACTTCGAGCTTTCAGAACGGGTGAACGCTGTGGCTGGTAATGAAGGGGACAGATAGTGACCGTTCATCGTCAGGATTCGGACGTGGATTTACCGAGTGTGTCTGAAACAGGCCAAGTGCCGGGAATGCTATCGAGCACCCCAGCATCCTGCAGGCTGGCAAAACCTGCCGTTTCATCAGTGGACGCCCACGCAGGATTGCAAGGTAGCCGCGACAAGGCTCTCCAAGCGGACCTGTATAGGGTACTGTACGCTCGTGCGTCGAACGATTACGATGAGCCCTCTCATCGCACTTCGACAGCTCCACGACCTCCTATGGCACCTCGCCCGCCACGCCTTCGAAAGATCGTTACGTATAATCCTAAAGGCAATGACGAAACCGGGCCAGCTCGCCTTCGCTACACTGCAACCACTGTTCAATCCGCTAGGCGCATGTGGAAACGCTGGAAGAGGTACATCTCGTCTCTGTTAACCTTGCCCGTCAAAGCTGATTCGTAAGGGTAGATTCTGCGCCGAGTGGGAGATCGACCCATGCGCGCCGCTCACGCTAAAAGGTTCCAAAGACTTCATACACTGGTCTATCAATTCCTCCAACATATAGAGTCTCAATGCAGCGTTAGTCGCGATTCGGCAATGGCGGCTGGCTTACAAGATGAAGACCGGGCGAGAAGTTGACCTCACGTTGAAGACGGAGATGAGAAACGTACGCGGCGCCGACGTCCGCACGCCACCGCATTTACTGACCTGTGTAGTACCTCTTCTCAACCATCTGCTTCGACTTCTCGCTATCCCAAGCTGGGCGGGACAAGAAAGTTCTGGACGTCGACGACCTCCTTGGTATTCTGCACTACCATTGGTCTCTCTGCAACGGCTTCTTTCCTACTGAGCGCCAGCGTATTCAACTCGCCCTGCTTCTGTTGCTTATCTCCTACACTGGCGTCCGGCCGTCAGCCGTGCTGGAGATGTCGCGCGACAAACCACTCGAAGATGCTGGCAAGGGAGATGATCCGGACTTCATGGTTTCTGTTCGCGATCCCGATGGCCTCGTGGACTGTCTCAAGTACAAGGATATTGAGTTATACAAAGTCAAGGACCCTGCTGGAGGCAACGAGCATGTGTTCCTCATGGTCATTACCTTCAGGTTGATGAAGGGCCACCGCAATACCGGTGTTCCGTAAGGAAACTGTTCCGCAGAACGCGGACTGCACTAATGAGTCGCAGCCACAAAATCGTTTTCCATGAACGTGATGACAACCTCGCTTTCTGTCCGGTCCTCCACGTGCTTTCCTTAGCCTTCGCCGACCAAGCCTTCAGGAGCCGGTGGATTCGAAAACCAGCGGACCTCTTCAGCTTCGACATCCAAGAGGAGCGTGGGCTACAGGCAATTCCGCTCGAGTGGAAGGACGACATCTTGGCAACCCCTTTGTTTAGGAAGGGGGAGAGAGCAGTCAGTTGGTATCAAACGTCTGCGACGAGTGGTTGGACGTACCATGATGCACGCAACGCCATCGTCCGCCTTGGAAAGGGCGCTGGTCTGAAGAACCCGTTGGCAATGTATGACGGCCGCCGTGGGTTTGGCGAAGCTATCGATAGTACGAATGCCGCCCTTAATGGCAATGCAACGATGCTAACGTCAACTAGAGCGCGTTACCGAAGCCGTACGGAATAAAGCAATGGGTCACAGCCGCGGCGACATCTTCGCAAGATTCTACACCAACCGAATCATCGCGGCGGATACCATTTCCGCTTTCCTAGGCACCGCCTCGCAAGATTGGGCGGTCAAGGCCGCATCACACCTTAGTCTGACCCGTGATCCCCTAGCAGAGCACTATATTAACGTACCATCTGCTGCCGAGATCGGCGCCGATAGTGACGTCCAGTGTCTCGCGCTAAAGCGCACTGCCCTGAAGACCGCTATTCTCGCCAAGTACCAGTCTATCCGTGGCGCGGCTGGATCAGAAGTCGGCATCCAGTACAAAGCAGTTGTAGAAGAGCTGCGAATCACGAAGAAACGGGTCAAGGTTAGCCTGTACGAGCAGAGATGGGCGGAATGGTTTGCCAGAGAAGGTCAATTTGTAGCATACGACGCAGCTGGGACGACGACAGCACTCACCTGGCAAGTGTCCCGACACCTCAGTCTAGCTCGGAACCCCCTGCACACTTCCGAGCGCCGTCCTTCTGACCAACGTCGTCCTTGGCAGATGGGATCTCGCGCCCGCAATGCGGAGTTAGCCAAGCTTCCGGCGCCGTGCTGACAAAGGAGCGTTTCTGCAGCGTAACTTAAGGAAATCTGAACGTCACTACCACTCTTACTAGACTCCATCGGCCGTCGTATACCTAAGTAGGTATAGCCTGGTCGTCTCGCAAGATCACACGCTCACTTGCGCGTTGCAAAGAGGAAAGTAGTTCCTAGCGAATCGCGTTACGGAAGCTGTGGAGCCACTTGCTGATCCAGTGTGAAGATGCCCGAAGAAGTCAAGCATGTTCAAAGCATGCGGTACAGTCGCTGTCCGCTTGAGCGAGTCGCACTCGTCTGATCCTGCCCTGCTCATATTGAGGCGTGATAGATCGCGAGTCATCCAATGATCATCTGTCGATTTCGTAACGCGGTGTCCAAGCTTAGCAATCACTGCGATCCTAGCATTCAAGCGTTGACCATACCAATTCTCGCCGACTTCGTACCCACAAAGCCTCGCCTGTTCCTTCCCATCCTGCCTCTCCCAAGCCAGTTGTACTTCAACGCAACAATAAGTCGCTCGACCACACCTTGTCCGACATCACCAGTCTGACAGCTCCCGAGCACATACAAGCACTGCAACATCCTTGCCACCGTCTCCGTAATCTTCGCCGGATCGGTAAACGTAGCTGGTGGTGGTGTCGGCTGAGTCGTCGCGCTGAAAGAGCCCGCGGTGCACCGAACGGCGAGCTGACATGAGGCATGTTCGTTCCGAACGAGCCGGCAGAAGTGTTGGAAGTTGCACGACTGCGGCTCGCTAGACTGAACGCGCCACCCGAGGAGCTGCTGGCGGCGTCCAAAAGCGTCGAGCCCTGCGAGTTGAAGCTGCTCATATGCGGGCTGAGGCTGCCGGCCGTGCCAGGCGGGGAGTGGACAAACGACCGCGGTCAAAGCGACCAGACGTCGGTTAATGGGAAGAAGATGGCGATTGGAGCGGCCTGAGCTGCTGTAGGATTGGCCGCTGGTGGAGGGGCAGCGTACTCGTAAGTGGACACCTACATATGTGAACGATGTTTTCGGCGGTTTCAACAAACAGTGTAGGATGATGGATGGAGACGACGAGGAGGGACACGGATCTGCACCGGATACCTGTAGCAGCACCATACTGGAAGAAGAGCATGATAGGCTGAACCGCGATGAAGACGGAGATGCCGATGGTGATGTCTATGGGTATGGCATGGGTGTACGCGACGAACCAGCATACGATGATCCAGAGTACGACAAGAATGAGCATCAAGAACCTGCTGGAGGTGTCGTGAATATTGTGATGAGCGACAAATACGACAATTCAGAAGTTTTATAAGAGCAAGTACCTCATACTTACTCTATAGAGATAAGTTCCTTGTACTCACTTTATTAAGGTAAGTAGCTTATACTTACTCTAGATACTACTATTATCTACCTTAGATATAACTAAATTAGTTCCTATCTAAAGTATAATGTAATATAGTTCTTCTATCTTAGGATGTCTATTGCATTACTATTTTGTAGCTGTTATCTTAGAATTAATTGAGATATAATCTCTAATCAATCCGCCTTTTCAAATTCCTTCGCTAGACAGACTAACTAATGCTTGACTCCGAGTGAACTTGACTTTACGGCCTCGGGAAAGGGTTAGTCTCGGCCCGAACGAACGAGCGAGCATCCTCATATGTATAGTCGAGTAGGGTTCTGCTGTGATCGTTACTAATTTGACAACATGTTACGCTTGAAAGATGCGCTTGGCCGCGAGGTCGTGGCAAACATAGTTAACGGCAGGAGTGTGTCGTTGCCAGAATCTCGTACATTCTCAGTGAGGTCTGCAGTCACGGGTGAGGCAGTTCACTACGCTCAAAGCGCGACAGTCGAGGTTGCAAAAGACGCTGTACAAGCCGCTGTTCAAGCTTTCTCCAGCTGGAAACGGACGAGCGTCACGGAGAGGCGCAACATTATCAACCGGGCCGCTGACATTCTCGAGCGGAGGCTGGATGATGTTGTGGAGAGGGAAACGAAGGAGACAAGTTGCACGGAGCATTGGGCAAAACATGATGCCGGTCTTGCAACCGTCCTGATGAGAGAAACGGCGATGAACATCGCTGGCATTTGTGGCTCTATTCCACCTCCGATCTCGCCAGACGTGACTTCGCTGCTTTTTAAAGAGCCGATCGGGGCAGTATTGATAATTCCTCCGTTAGTCCTGCATACACCATATGCATATGCTCTCAATGACTGATCTCGCCACAGATGGAACGCTGCTCTGATCCTATCTCTTCGCGGCGTAAGCACCGCAATTGGGGCAGGTTGCACAGTGATTCTTAAGGCTTCTGAGCTGTGCCCTTGGACTCACCAACTCATTCTTGAGATCTTCACAGAAGCCGGACTGCCACCCGGAGTAATCAACCAAATTCAGGCCGATCGCGCTGATGCCGTTGCGGTCACGGAAGCCTTGATTGCGGATCCTGGAATCAAGAAGATCGAATTCATCGGCAGCGCTGGTGTTGGCAAGGTGATCGCAGGTCTAGGAGCCAAATATCTTAAGCCCGTATTGATGGAGTGTGGTGACCAAAGTCCATGCATAATCCTCGATGATGCGGACCTTGAGCAAGCCGCAACCTTGTGTGCGCAGGGCGGTAAGGACTACACAATCTACAAAGCAGCAACTCCCACTAATGATTCTAGCCCTTGCTCATTCCGGACAGCTCTGCTGGTCTACCGAGCGGATTCTGGTCCAAAGTAAAGTGAAGGACCGATTCCTTGAATTTCTCGTCGCAGCGTTCAAGGCCTTCCAGCATACGGGTTGCTGCATTACCGAGCGAGGTGCTCAGCACACCAAAACGATCCTGGAGGCAGCGGTTGCAGACGGAGCGCGCTTCCTGGTCGGTGACGCAGAGTTGACGGGCAAGACGGCATTGAAGGCATCGCTTGTGGCTGACATCAACAAAAGCTCTCGCCTTGCGACAGAAGAAGTTTTTGGCCCCACAGCGTCCGTATACATTGTCGACAATGACGCCGATGCAATTTCCGAAGCGAACAGAACGTCGTTTGGGCTGTCCGCGGCTGTTTTCACTGCCGACTATAGACGAGGTCTGAAAATGGCTCGCGAATTGGAATTTGGGCAAGTCCAGATCAATGCTATGACAATCTACGCCTCAGGTACGCGCAGTCTCTTGTCGCATGATACCGTTTGAATCGCTAATACCCTTAGCCGCTGCACCTGTTACGGGATTGAAGTCCAGTGGATGGGGGAGCAATGGCGGTCCATATGGTATCGAGGAGTTTCTGTTTATCAAACACGTCTCCCTGCACGATGCGCCCAGAGTTATGGCGAATGGCGCTCCTGCAAGTTAGGCAACATGCAATATATCATCATATAAGTGTAGTGCACAGGAATGCACAGGGTGGCTTAGAATGATTCAAATTGTTAGGGTATGGTATATCACTCCGCAAGTGACTGTACATACTCAATTAGCCTTATGATCAAGCTTCAGTCGAAATCCTAGCGTACCGTTCATGACGATGGCCTACCAGAGGACACAATCTCAGATAGGCATAGACCATTTGGCAGGGGCTGAAGGGAGTAAGTGCTTCGATCATAGATTCTTGTTCATCGTGCCTCATCGCAAACTAGAGCACTGATAAAATTCCAGCAATCTCCAGAAGAACCTAGAGCTAGCCATTCGTCAGCACCGAACAGTGAGGGCGAGGAGGTTCTTCAATCTCGGTCCGAGATAACCGACTCCCGATGTATTGCAAGGTTGGGACCCTGGGCCAGAAATGTGCAATAAAGTAAGGACCAGTGAAAGTCATTCCCACAACATTGAACATACCTTTTGAGATTACCACGGAAAATGATTTCCTTTGCCCCCAAATGCGTCCTCTTCATAGGAGCGACATCAGGCATTGGCGCTGCACTTGCCGATCGCTTGATTGCGGAAGGATCAAAAGTGATCGCAGTCGGTCGCAGACAAGATAAGCTCGATGAGTTTGTCCGTCGACATGGGAGCAAAAACAGCGAGGCTATTCGCTTCGACGTTACAGCCAGAGATAGGATTGGTCAATTTGTCAATCAGTCCGTCCCTTCTCCCCCTCAAACACTCTTGAAATCTACTTGGAGCTACATCTGACGCTGAACGTGAAGCGTCACAAAGAGCCATTCTGACTTGGACTGTGTCTTCCTAAATGCTGGTGTCCAGACACCGCTCAACTTGACACAGCTAGCTAAGGGAGACTTGAGTCCTTTCCATTCGGAGGTTGAGACCAATTTTACTTGCATAGTAGACTTGTCAATGAGAATTCTGACATTCTTCTTGGAGAAGAAGACCAATGGCAGTCTGATATTGTACGTGCTTTGCCGCACCTTGATAACTTCGGGAAGATTTGATTGAAGATCATAGTACCACTTCGAACCTCGCCATTGTACCCGCTGTAGATATTCCAGCCTACTCGGCGTCTAAGGCGGCATTGAATGCGTTCATTCTGTGCCTTCGAGAGCAGCTTAGGGACTCACCCGTCAAAATCATTGAGCTATCTCCTCCTGCGGTACAGAGTATGTTGTCCACAAGCGTTCTTTCATTCACGGAGGCTGACCTATCCAAGCTGAATTGCATGACTACATGGGAGAAGAAAGGGGCCGACAAGTCGGGATGCCTCTCGCAGAATTCACTGATGAGACATGGAAAGGTCTAGCCTCAGGGACCGACCAAATTGTCGTCGGTTCACTGCTTGGTATTATGCCACCTACCGGCTCTCCAGACCCCCTGCGTCACGTAATTGACACAAGAAGGGCGATGTTTGGGAAGTTGGCAAAGAAGATGAGAGGAGAATAATAGTCGTATGGAAATTTAAGGTGCTCGCACTCTAGTACTGTCTATTCCAGTCTTGAATCTCATGAGGATTACCTTATATACACTAGTGGCAAGTGAATTGGATACATGATCCATAACCTTGGACACATCAAAGCCATCATGAATCGGCTGCAGCACGAGATCGTTGGAGCTCTTAACAAGATAGTGTCGTTCTGAATTGAACGATGAAACACAAATACTGAAGTGTCCCGCAAAGTTTGCACCTTCATCACATGCCTAGGAGTTCAAGCCTGTTTAACCGCCGAACGAGATTTTGGTGCCCACCATATTGAATGATATGGTTTTCTTCTGAATGAATTCATCGATGCCGAATCTTGAGTTGTTCCTACCCCATCCGCTCCCTTTCGTTCCGCCGATAGGGAATGTTGCTAAATCGAAGGATTAGCACATGAGTCTTTAAGGAGCTGTGAAACACTACAAGCAGCAGCGGGCAACACACCTTCGTTGTATGTGGTGAGGGAGTTGATGTGGACTTGGCCAACCTCCAATCTCTTTGCCACGTTCAATGCTCGCCACATATTTGTGGTATGAATTGATGCATTCAGACCGTAGGGAGTGTCATTGGCAATCGCAATGGCCTCGTCTTCATTCTCGGCAATGTACAACGAGGTGGACGGCCCAAAAGTCTCCTGGTCAAACAGCTTCATGCCTTTTGTAACTCCAGTCATGATCGTAGGGACCAGCTCGGCAGGTCCCGCATACCGTGGGCCCCCAACAAGGACCTCGGCACCCATGCTCTGTGCTTCGACGAGAGAAGCATGCGCCTTGTCCACAACAGCTCTCGAGCCTCCAGATCCAGGAGCGAAGGCTGTGGCTGCCTTTTTGAGCAAAGGTATGAACTCGTCCGCGACGCTTTTCAGAACAATGATTCGCTCGGTTGAGAAGCATATCTGCCCGTGGTGCATGAAAGCTGCAACATCCTGTCAGTGTCGAGACGGCACGCGGCTCCGAGCTTTTCGATGCTCACCTCCACGGACACACTTTTCGGCAGCGTCCTTTAGATTGGCATCATCGAGAACGAGAGCAGGACACTTGCCTCCCAACTCCATCAAGACTGGTTTGAGGTATTTCCCTCCGAATTGGCCAATGATCTTACCTACCGCAGCACTTCCAATGAATTCGACCTTTTTGATGGCGTCGTGCGATATTAGTTCTTCTGTGACAGCAGAAGCGTCTTCACGTCGACATTGGATGACATTTAGTACGCCGCTCGGGAGACCAGCTTGTGTAAGCACCTCGGCCAGGAGGTGGTGGGTCCTTGGACACTGCTCCGACGCTTTGAAAACACAGGTGCAGCCGGCGGCAAGCATGCAACATATGCCTCTCAGGGAGAGAACTACAGCCGCGTTCCAGCTAAGAGAAAGACAATGATTCAGCGGGGTTCAGCCTGTCTCCACTCTGTGACCAAACTTACGGCGAGATCAGCAGTGACGGACCCACAGGCTCCTTCAACACCATAGCCAGATTGGAGCTCGAGGCAGCTGAAGGAATTTCGCCAAAAACGGATGTTACTTGACTAGCGATCTCCCGCATATTGTCAAGGCCATACGAGAGATTGAAGCCCGCCCACGCTGCTTCGCAGCTGGTCTCCTCGACCTGGGCCGCGACCAACTCGCTCCTCCGAGATTCGAAGATATCCGCAGCCTTCAATATAATTTCCCGGCGGTGATTGGCAGATGTCTGTCTCCACAAGGCAAACGCTTCCAACGACACATCTGCAGCGTGTGCCGCATCGCTCGGCGTTGCCGATTGGGCGACAGAAACAATCTCATCTCGCTTTGCAGAGTGCACCTCAAATGTCACTTCTGAAGACGATTTCACTGCCTCTCCATTAATCCAAAGCAGCACAATGGGCGGAATCGTCTCTTTGATGAGGGACACGCCTGGATCATTGGTCATTGTCGTCGCTCCCATTCTTGCGCTTCGTCGCGAAGATCGGTCAAAAAATGGTTCTTCCAGTTCGAGCGCGTTTAATTTTGATCAGAAGTAGTAGTAGTTCGTTGGAGAAACAAAGCAGCAATGTAGTAATCAGTCTCAGACTAGCAGCGAGTTCCGCGTTCGATGTGAGGACTAGATGTACACAGCTTGAGGAGTCACAAATATGGAACGACACGCACTCGGTTCTTTCAGCCGAACATTCCCGCATCGGCTCTCGGAAAGCGGTACCAAGGGGCTCCCCGATCAGCAATGACCTGACCGAAAACCCCACTACTAGGCTAGGCAAGAAAACCATTGTGGGGACCCCAGGTCGGAGGCCTCGGTCCGTGATCTCCGAAATTGTAGGTGAGTGAGTTGGCTCCGCATATGTAACCTCGCAACCTGGCCGTACATCTGGCGAATGGGAGTTTGTTCTGAATCACAGTCTTGATCAAGTAGAGACTCGCCTCCCTGTACCTTACTCTCCCTTGGAAATAAGACAACATAGTTCATGAAATGTCTGCACCTCCAGCAATCGAGAAACACGAGGACACCAAGATGGAGATCACTCCTGTCACCAAGGACCAAGAGATCGAATACGACGACCCTCATCTGGCAGCAGTCGAACAGAATCCAGACAAACCAGAGAATCTGTCTTGGACCACTTTACTAGCGATTTGCGTAAGTACCATCTCCTTCTGTTCAAGACCACCCTTCAGTGCAACTTAATAACGTCCGCAAGTTCCTAGGACTGTCGACAGTGGGACCTATATCCTGTGGCATCTTGTTGGTCCCTACCATCCTGACCCCAATTGGTCAGGCACTAGGCGGCATAGCACAAATAGGATGGATCCCCTCTAGCTGGGCTATCGCTTCGTCCGTATCATTCTGTGTGGCAGGTAGACTAAGCGACGTTTTCGGCCGTCGCTCTATCATTCTCGCCGGGGAAGTGGTGGCTGTTGTTGGAGCCGTAAGTTATGAATGAACGCGCTCATGTTCTACAACATGGATAGCTAAGACGACAGCGGCAGATCGTTGCAGCAGCCGCCCAGACGATGGGTGCCGTTATTGCCGGCAGTACACTTCTAGGGTTCGCCTGTGGACTTGTACTAGTGTGTTTCGCCGGTATCCCCGAACTGTTGCCCTTCAAATATCGGTAAGCGACTGCTAAGCTCACATAGACGTCGCACGCGCTGATCGGCGCCATACAGAGGAGTGGGTCTTGCGTGGGTTGAAGTCTGCATCTTCGTCCCTTGGGGAGGATTCGCCGTCCTTATCGCAAATGAACTAGAGACACATGGTTCCTGGAGATGGCCATACTATATCGCTATCATCTACGGCGCAGCATCGTTGATCGGTACATTTGTCTTCTACAAACCACAGATTCGAAAACGACCAAACGGCGAGCTGTCCACGGTAGCAAAGCTTGCTGGGATCGACTACACCGGTCTTGGCTTGTATACCATCGGCCTCACTGTTCTCTTGGTTGGTCTTTCTTGGGCTGGCACGCCGGGACATGCGTGGCAGAGCGCATCTGTCGTCGCTCCAATCGTCGTTGGAGCAGCGACATTCCTGGCGGCCTTCGCATACGATTTCACTATCGGGGCCTCGAAAGAACCCTTCTTTCCCCTCCGGCTGTTCGTTCGCTTCCGCCAATTTTCCGCCAATCTGATTGTGGTCTTCGTCGCCGGATTCGTGTACTACGCTGGTACCTCCCTTGTGCCGGAGGCCACGTTTTACATATTCAGCAACAACGGATTCCAGCTCGGACTCATCTCCTTGCCGAATGGAGTTGGACAACTCTTTGGTAGTATTGTGTTGCCCGCGATTTTACACAAGACCAAGCACCCAAAGAATCATATCCTCGTCGCTCTTTTCATTCAGACCTTTTTCACCGGCTTATATGTTTTCGCCCTACCGAACCACAAAGCCGCCTGGATGGCATTCCAATTCTTCGGGCAGGGATGTTTCTCTTGGATCACCGTATGCACACTCGTGAACGTGGGACTTCACGTACCTCAATCTGATCTTGGCCTGGCGACTGGCGTCATCGGGACCTTTCGATCTGCGGGCGGTAGCGTCGGCGATGCTGTTCTCACCACCATCCTGAAGGGAACAGTAGCTAGCCAGATCGGAGCCCGAGTGGCTTCAGCAGCACTGGCAAACAATTTTGACGCAAGAAATCTCGGCGCCTTAATCACCGCTGTAGCAGACAATGCACTTGGTATCCCGGATGCATTTGCCGACGTTCCCGGTGTCACGCCTGCGATCGAGGCTGCTGCTGCAACAGCATACCGTGAAGCATACGGACATGCCTTCAGAATGGTCTTCTACGCTACCATTCCGTTTGGGGTGGCCGCCATCGTGTGTGCACTCTTCATTCAGGATGCCGGCGAGTACATGACCAACCACACCTCGGTCCACCTGGAGAAGGAAGTCATTGGTATGCATCACAAGTCGAAGAATGTGGAAATGTCATGAAGTGTAGCAAGTCCCTTTCAGGCTGCTTGTTCTGTACGTGCAAGTTGATTTTCGCGCTATGAGTTTGCACGTGGGTTGTCGCCAGGTCGACTTATTTTGGTTTCCTGTAAAGCAAGGTCTAACAGCTTTTGCGGAAGAATGGTTGCTTTCATAGAAAACGGCCAGGCAACAAGCTATTATATGTGAGGAATACTGGTAGATCCTAATCACCATCTTCCTAGCGAAGATGATTCAAGTGGTAGCTACGTCCTTTGTAGGGTAAGGGTTAATCGTCATCTCAAATCAATCAGATTTGCGAATCATCTCGAAACCAACTCCACGTGCGCTAAGTTCCAGAGCTTGGCTAAGGGTCGGGTGGTGGTAGACGAGACAAATTTGTATAGACACTATGTAAGCATACCGGGACCCAATCACCAGACCAAGATTGGCTTGATAACGGAACCGTTTTCCATGTTGTACACTGCCTCGGCCACATCCGTGGCGGGGAACATCTTGACCAGCTTGTCAAAAGGGAACTTGCCTTCCCTATACCACTGGATCATCTTGGGTATGAAGTCGCTCGAGGTAGCACCACCCTCGCAATTGCCCTCGATTATCGCTCGTTTGGATATGAGAGCGAATACGTTGATATTGAAACTTGTGGTGGGTTCTCGAGAAATCCCGATCTGTATATGCCTCCCACGATGACCAAGACCGGCTACCAGCGCGTCTATGACGGAAGGTACTCCTGTAGTTTCACTGCCATGCAATCAGCATTTTCTACTCGACAAGAAGTCCCTGTGCTTCTCTCTCGCAGAGATCAACAACATCAAGAACAGAACTCACACTGTAAGCGTAATGCATTCACTGTTGAGGAGCTTGTTCAGTTTTCCGCTGATGTTATCTACGCCTGTCGTGTTCAAGATATGCGTCGCACCGATCGATCTCGCTACGTCTAGGCGGGATTGTACTTGATCGATTATCACGATCGCTTTACAGCCTGCGATTTTGGCCGCCATGACCGCCCCGAGTCCGACGGCACCAGCTCCGCCGACTACGACAACATCGTTGGCGGTAGCTTTGTGCGTTACGGCCACCGCACCCGCGCCAGTCTGAAATCCACAGCCAAGTGGGCTGAATAATTTCAGTTCTTCCGGATCCTGAAGAAGATCATTCATTCTGAGCACGCAATTCTCGCTCACGATGCTCAGTGACGCGAAGCTTGATTGGCCGAAGAACTTGGCGTGCACTTTTTCCGACTCGTCCAATGTGGTAAAGTTGTCTCCTGAGTCCCCAGCCATGTTGAGCTTCGCGAAGCTGATGCAGAACGCAGTCTGACCCGCCGAGCAGAATTTGCAGCTGCCACAGTAGTCATAGGACAAGAGGACCGGGTCGCCGACTTGGGCGCAAGTGACTTGAGCTCCACACGCGGCAACGTAACCTGCGCCTTCGTGACCGAGAATGCGCGGAAATTTCGCCCCTGGGTCATCTTTGGGCAAAGAAGCCAGGTGGATCTCCAGATGGCAGATGCCCGATGCCACCATTTTGATGAGTAATTCATGATCTTTGAGGGTTCCTTTTGTTACAACTTCCTCGTAACGTAGATCTGTAGTCGGATTGGGAGGGTAGGCAACAATCGCCCGCACTTTTGGAACCCACGAGTCCATTGCTTCGATCTATCACCGATAGTGAGATGTGTTGTTGCTCGTAGACTTGTCGATTTGTTTTAGAAGTATACATATAAACAACATTTGAATTAAGTATTTACCAAAACGCTCTGAAGCCTGGCGCTAGAGAGCCCAGTGTCTCTCGGACCGAGCATTAAGTCCAACTAATAACGCCTGCAGATGCCATCGATCTGGAATGATCACTAAATTTTTTAGTGCGGGAGGAGAGGCTCTCGGACCGAGCGCGGAAGACCATTTCTGTTGGTTTGTAAACAAGGCTCGGCCACTACCTACGTACGCCTGGTACAGATGCCCCTGGATATCTTACATCGATCGCTTGAGAACTAGCGGTTGTGGTAAGCAGAGAAATGACGCAACTAAAGTGGAAATGACCCCTCGATGCCTGATAAGTTTGTGACCATGCCAGGCAGTCCATCCTCTTCTACGAAGGACGAAAAGAGATTATAGAAATCCAGGTCGGACGGCATCGTTCCCGAATCGAGCGACTAGAAGTAGCTGTCAGTGTCTGACAAACAATAGCGATTTAAGGTAGGCAGCAGCCTTGACCCGCTTACATTGATGGGGGACGTAGCTCGTGTGCCATAGTTTGACCCACGGTTTGTCGCGCCCATTCCAGAGATGTCACTGAGTAACGGCGGTATCCCCATCGCCTTGCGCATAGTCGCGTGCGCAAGAGCAGCAGCCTCTCGAGCGAACAAGATTGTGATCTCCGAGGACGTAACGAATTCGACGTGGCCAAAGTGACCAGCAACCATATCCATCAACGCTACGTCGGATTGGACCGATGGCAGTTTGGGATATTTCAGGATATAGATGAAAAGATTGATGAGGCCAACCAGCGGAAAATAGACCACGGCCCTGGATCATGCACGTCAGCTTCGGTCGCCAATCTTGAGCACATCAGGAGGCAACTGTATGCACACCGGGAGCTTACCAGGCCGGAGAAGCTCCGTGCGGCTCGATATATCTGACGGTGAGGATCATTTGTCGTGCAGCTTCGGCAGTTGCTGCTGTACTCTCGGCTGCACAATCGTGAAGGGCCTGCTCACGATCTCCTCTCCGCATCCCATACGTCCATGGCTGGGCCAAGATCATGTGGACGGAAATGATACTACTATAATATGAAAGCCGGATATAAATGGAGTGGATTAGTCTCACCTCCGAAGGCGTTTGTGTGCGCTGAAGTGGCTCTCTTATATTCAGACATTCTGGTAGCGAGTCCCGCCAACTGTCGAGCTTTCGTGAAAGATCGCTCAGATCTTTGATCAGTGAAGCCGGTGTTGTTCGCGAGCTATTGGCGAAGCCCATTTTCTTTAGAATCTCGGAATTGATTTGAGAAAGACGTATCATAGCCGTTGTTGTCGGCACATCAATACCGCTCCCTGGCACAATCTCGGTGGGAACATGACAGCTGATTTCGTCGTCGTCAATGCCCTACAACCCGTGAGCATTAAGTGACAGAGGAGGAGTGAGGCACACAAAACGCGCACACAAAACGTACTGAAGGACGTCCACAACGGCAGGCGATCTGTTTATCGCAGCAGTAAATGGCCCACCACAACCAGTTACGGTGCAAGATATCCGACTTTCGCATCTTCCATGATGCAGACGGTTGTCGATGGAGGCCTTTAGATTGCGCTAGTCGCACCGCATTTGAGCACAGCATGTATTCAAGCGCTGGACTCCCCAACCCTTCGGCGAAGAAACTCTGATTTTTTATCAGCGTCAGGACTCGCAGAGCGTGGCCGGGACAAACCATTACGGTCAAAGCTTGGACAGCTGTTAGACCAGTGGGTGTGAAGAGCAGGTTCGTATGTGCCTCGAGTGCGTTCTCAAAGTACTGCCATGCTTGTGCTTGGGCTTGCTTGAATGTAACATGCGGATCCTTCGACAAGATAGTGCGACAACCGAAAGCATAGATCGTGTTTCGCAGCGCATACCATGAGGGGTCATCGCTGGAATTTCCAGGCCCGAAGTGTCTGCGCAGTCTATCTTCGAATGAAGGTCTGTACACCACTCCAAGGATCGAATCGTAGGATTCTTCAAAGTAGGCTATTCGGCACCCATGTCAGCCCTGTGCGAGTGCGCGATGGAAGTGCCTCCTGACCTGTGGCGTACTTCCAAGCAGTCTCTTTGTCTGGCTCTGGCGCGCGAAATTGATCAGTCTGTCTGATGAGTTTCAGTCGCCCTGTCCATCCAAGACTGAGCTGCCTGGCGCTCTCGATGAAATCTGTTCGGCCGGTACGGGCCACCACCCATTCGACCCCGGGTTGTGAGCAGATGGATAACCATGAAGCAGGGCCTGCGGAGCTTCAGAAGGTGTTGCCACATCGAGACGCAATTATGCCAACGAACCGTGGTATTCCCAATTGATCTGTTTTACTGTTAAATTTTCATTCTTGTGCAATACTAATGGGATGTCTATTGAGGATTACCTGATTAGGCGGAATGACATTCTCGTCTTCGTCCTCGACCAGATATTCTCCCTCGTTGCATGACTCATTTCTCCTTGCATGCGAGTCAGCTAGAATTAGTGGCCCGCACGTCGTGGGGAATGGCGCCAAAGATTCTGGAGTCTTGTAAGGTAGCGGCTCTATGGCTTCACTTTCCCCGACCATATTATTCTGCGTCATTGTGGTGTTTTCTATTTCGTGGCGGGTACTGTAATCCTCAACATTCAACCTTCCATGATCCCGGGGAGGGCCAACATGAACGTCTTGGCTGGTGACAGATCTGAAGTTTGGGGGGCTAGATCCGTCAGGGACCGGATTGATGGCAAGATTGGGTTCATTGTGTCGCGCAAGAAGTTCTTCGAGTCGTGCAAGGCGGGTCTCGACAGGTTCGTCGGCGGTTCGCTTCCGTCGCCGAGAAGGTTGGTAGTTGCATTGAGATCCGTGGACCTGCTCGAGGTTTCAATCAGGCACAGGTGGATTGTTTTTCGACCCCAAGAAGCCTCGTACTCACCCGACAATTTATACATGGCGTCCCTCCGCTGCCTATACGCAGTCAGTGGGTGAGATATCTGTGACTGTTGAAAACAACTGAAAGCGAAGCAGAATTCGGATAGGCGCAGGGTTCGCACATTTGACCTTTCTCTCACGGCAGAGCAGGCAGGCGTTGCTTGCCCGATTAAGTCCATTGATGTTCGGCTCTGGCATTGCATTCAAGGTTGGGGACGACAAGACCAGAGGCAACAGTATGGAGCAGAAGCAGGCGCATAAGCAAAAGTGGGAGAGCTTGGGAAATTGGATGTCAAGCGCTGCCGGAAATTGTTTCTCGGACCGAGCGGACCGAGGATGCCCCAATTATTCCCCTCAACGGCGAGTATCGGCCCGCTATGTGTGATGGATGCGAGGAGGAAATTTTCCTGTGCCGATTTCGTTGATAAGTACATCAAGGAGAGTGAGTGATGATGTTGCGTATCTTGAGTGGTGGTTGTCGTGCAGATACATCACACAATACAGCAAAAAAGGCTCTGCAGCGATCCCACACCTCATCAATTTCTGAAAAATCACCAACACCAACATTGGCAGTAGCCGCCATCTATTAGTCCCTTCTCCGTGGACACTCCTTTTTCCAGCAGATCAGACGTGTCCATGACCAAAAAGATTGTCAAGATCATTGGTGTGGAGGAGCATGTCGTGTTTCCGGATCTATTCGCCCGACTCGAACAAGAAAGTCACGCGTGGAATGTCTTCACTGCAAGGACTCAAGCCACGACGGTTGGCCTTGCGAAAATTCGTAGCACTACCGTTGGCGAGCAGCGGTTGAAGGACATGGACGACTCCGGAGTTGCGATGCAGGTTCTCAGTACCGTTGGTGCAGTGAACTCCACCCACTGCCCTAAGCACGATCCCAAAGAGGGTGTACGCCTGGCGAGGGACATCAACGACGCCATGAAAGCGGCCGTTGACACGAACCCGACACGATATAAGGCCTTTGCCGAACTTCCATTTCATGAGCCCGAAGAGGCCATCAAAGAGCTTCATCGCTGTGTCAAGGAGTTGGGCTTTCTCGGCGCCATGCTGTCAGGCTCGGTCTGTGGAAATGGGAGGTACCTCGACTCACCCGAGTTTGACGCGGTGCTCTCCGCCTTTGAGGAACTAGATGTCCCATTGTACCTCCACCCAGGCGTTCCACCCAAGGCAGTTTGGGACACTTATTATAAGATACAAGACAAGCCCGTACTGTCCGCGGCCTTTGGTCTGGCTGGATGGGGCTGGCACTCTGAAGTTGCTATACACCTCCTCCGACTAGCCCTATCGGGCACCTTGGACCGACACAGGAAGCTAAAGATCATAGTGGGACACCAAGGGGAGATGATGCCTCCGATGATGCATCGATTTGATACCATATACAATCCGCCAGCTGCTTTCGGACTTGAAAGACCCGTGACCGAGATGTTGAGGAGCCAGGTGTGGGTTGCAATATCGGGCTTCTTCAGCATTCCCCCTACCATGACCTTGATTGCTACATGGGGTGTAGATAGAGTGTTGTTCGCCAATGATTATCCCTTTGTAGCCGCAGACAAGGTGCAGGATTACATCCGCCGCTTAGGGGACATGGTTTCACCTTTAGATTTGGAGAAGATATGCCACAGAAATGCGGAAAGTCTGCTGAGATTAGAATCGTGAGCGCCATCTATTAAACAGATCTTGGGGACTTAGATGTCGGTCACTGTCCAACAGCTCCAATAATCTTCATAAGGTAGATGCGTTTTGGATGTGAACGACACTTGAACAAAAAAGAGACACCCTGCTCCATTGGCTGGCATGAATCTCTTGCTGGTCGCAGCGAGGCGGGAAGAGTGATTCATCATTCATTGAAAGAAGAAACAAGGTTGCAAGGCGTGGCCGGCAGTATTCGTGGTTGCAGGGTACACGTACAACCTCGAAGAATTCCCTCTCGTCGCCACAAGCAATGCACCGACCCATTAATGGATTAAAAATCGTTTTCCGTCTCGCAGTCTAGGCTGAAGGTTTCGCCTCGGCAGTGTCCTCAGAGTCGGCATCAAACACCAGCGACGGTCTGAGACTTTCGGCGGATCGCGGTCTTCGCCAGCATTTCTTCGTCAGTCCATGGGTTTGGAGCGCGCCGAGTATACTTATAACGGGCTTAATGGGGAAGCGAGACGCACGGTCGCGTTGGTTGCGTGCCTTTTCTAGTTTCTCTCGCAACCTTCTCTTTAACGTTACTATGAGCACAGAGCCAAGGCTATTCGTCTCGTTCTCTTCTAACGTTAGGACTGCAACTTCTCCAGCCCTATGGCCTGACTGGGCCCGTTGTGGAAGTCAATCCTCATCATGCAAGGACACTCAAATTTAGAGTTTTGAACTGGGGGATTATCAGAGCCGGGAAGTACTGTACGACGTGTGCCACATAAGAGACACGCGCTCAGATGGGCCGTTGCAACAGCCACAACTAACGCAAGGTACATTCTTTCCACTTTAGCTGTCCGTGCCGTGATTCTACGCTGGATCCACACTTAGCCGCCTGCTCTACGCATCTTTCTGTGCCAACACGCCGTGATAGCCGTCGTTCCCATTTGGGAATAGCAATCTCCGTCAGCGCGAGCCTGCTGTACCCTGCCAAATTACATATGCAGCCCCGTCTAATCCAGATTCTTCCAATCAGGTCTAGCAGATATAGATCGTGTATCAAAGGAAATCTTGCAAAAGATCTTGACTTCATGAGATGTAGAGAAATCGAAGCTCACTTAGGGCGGTCGTCGTTCTAAATGGGCCACTTTCCAGATAGGTTGGTGAAGTTTGGGGGAAGAAAGAGTTGAGGATATGTGTTATTTCGATTCGGTTCTGTGTAGCGGTACGACTTTGACTAAGGAGTCACAGCGGGTAGACGTCCACACCTCTGGGATTGGGAAGCTTTGATTCTTGAATAATAGATTAGTGTACAATAGTCTCTCCCAGCTTCGTCCAAACTTACGATTCTTTCGAAGGTAGGCGGCCATTGCTCGCCATCGACAGAATTGTAAGTATGGAATTTGCCATTGAACTGGACAACAACATATACTTGCGCCCGATGACGAATGGCAAGCTCATGCGCCTTCTGTATTATGGTGCGTCTTCGCTTACTAAATGAGTCCTTGATGACACTGGTCTGGGGTCGTCGTCCCATTGAATTCAACGCACCGGCGTCGTGCGTTACAGTAGCCTTCCGATCTGAGAGAGAGAAAGGGAGTAAGCAATTGCAGCCTAACGAGGCGGGAGGAGTGGCTGTAAATAGTCTCTCGAGCGCTTAGCAAGCGCCCCAGTCGTATGAGTCACCCAGGACGTGCAATTCAGTGCAGCCCTAAGGTTAGACCTCCAATGACATACGCAATCTGAAGTGGGTACAGTATACATCCGAGAGTGCTCTGCTCACAGCATAGATGATCTGCTCAGTCGACTGGATGCTCTGATGAACCTGTCTTAGTAAGCCACAAGAGTTTCCGTTCGCAGCTCACATTCAGGCTGTTGGTGTAACCGAAGTGTCTAGTCACAGTACGTTAGTGATCACTAAGGTTCGTAGGCTTCTGAGCATAGGTTCAAGGCTGTCCTCGATATCGATAAACATATCAGATGAATGATGACCGTCAACGTAAGTGCCAGATGGCCATAATAGTATGAGGCTCACATATATATTTTAGGACCTGTGATGTTATTTTTGGACCATGTATTTCTCTATTAAAAGTGACTCACAAGTCGGCCTACAACGAGGACAGTGCACGATGCCAGCTGCCAGAAATCACAATAACTGTGTAGTTCTTCTACACTGTACAGTAGGCTCTAGTGGCAACGTGTCAGAAGGTCTTAGTCATGGATACGAATAGCATTATTCGTCAATGTATTGACAGACTTGCACAACAACAAATACTCTTGCCTGCGTAGCGAAATGGAAAGTATCATAGCTAGTTCCGTATTACTACTTCAGTGCTACGTGACTCGACGCTGAAGTGGACCTCATCGGTGAACACTACTTGGCGCTAGAATTGGATTGTGTGGTGCTTCATAGCGCGTGTATAGGCGTATTGAGACTCGACGTTTTGGGGCCGAAGCCAGCCCTTCTGACAGGCCTTGCACTTGCTGTATCCAGCGTCTGCGAGGGCCTTCTTAATAGTATCTGGATGCGCTATAGTTCCAGCTTCATTAAGAGGGTGTTGTTTGGCCAGCTCTGTCCATGTGAAGCGCCTAGTCGACCAATCTCGTCGTATAGTACAGATCAGACGCTTCAGCGTTCTGGCGTCGATTGCTCGAGGACGGCCGGTCCGACTAGCACCAGATCCACGCTATTGATGCTTCTAATGCTGCCAATTGATCTGAGTGCGTTTGCTGGGCCCTTCATCGCGGCGTACTTGCTCGTGGCTCTGGCCGAGTTCAAGAGCCTTGAGTACGCGATTCTTCTTTGGCGTGTCGTATTCGCGTCTCACATTCGGCGCGTAATTACTCGGCAGCGTGTAGGTGGAATTGAGTGATCGAGATATGGCTTTAACCGCTAGACTCTGCTCTTTCTTATGGTATTACTCCAGTCCAGTTCCGATTGGTATCGAAAATTGTATATAATTGCAAAGTTCATGTTGTATTACAGTACACGCCGCAAAGTTGTGTGGGGTTTAGGGTGCAACGACTTCTTCGGCCGACCCTTGGAAGCACACGGCCCCGAGATCTGTTGGGGCCCACATTCCCCACAGTCCTCGTCCCACAGTAATCCAGGGATGTACTGTACTGTACTGTATCTACAGTCTAGTTTCTGTCTCCTATCCATCTTTCTCCATTGCAACCGACCATAACGAGCAATGAGGGTCTCCTGAACCAAGATTGGATTGTCGACATGTGTGCTGATCCGCGCAGAGATTGTATCTATAAGAACGGCAGGGTGGAAATCATCAGGACTGACACCTAGGCAATCAAATTCGGCACCATTTCCTCTGAGGAAATCTGCAATCAGCTTCATGCGCGAACCCTGCTCGATCCAAAGGTCGTCCGTATACCACGCATTCACGCACATTTCCACACCAACAGCACGGACTATGTCGTCATGGAATACATCAGGGGAAGAAGGAGGGAGAGCATGCACGATCTTGCATTTATCAAAACCATCGCAGGGGTGGTAAATCACATGCACACTTTTACTCGTGATCTTCCCGGACTGGTGAACGGGGGCATTTACTGTGGCCCTCTATGGCCCGAGGATGACCGTACGCCGCTGTTGACCAAGGAAGGTTTTGAGCATCGTATGAATGCTGGACTGACCGAAAGTTTCGGCAAGTTTGCGGTCGCAACGACGCCGCTGGTCTTCACACACTGCGATATCTCAGCACGCAACCTCCTGTTTGACGATTATAGTATCTGGCTACTGGACTGGGAGTTCGCCGGTTACTTCCCACGTTCTGCTGAAATCGCTACTCTACGCCTAGATGTGGGGAAAGAATGCGCCAATCTAGATTTCTACCGCGATTTAGAATATGCGATCCTTGAAGAGAAGCCTTTAGCTCCGCAGGAGTCGGAACAACTTGAGTGCTGGCGGGAATTCGTCCTCAATCATGTTCGAGCCTATCGGTAAGTACGACCCGAGATGTAATCGCCCATCGCTGACCTATTTGTTAAGTCCAACTCAGGAGGAGCGGTGTAGGATGTTCAAACGACGCAGGAAGATTGATGGAACTTTGGAACCCCTTCATACAGTGAGCTATGAACATTGACTATGGAATCGCGAAATGACCGATTTCAATGGAACGGCGACAGCCTCGGCCCGTCACTCTTCCGCGGCCCTCTGTGCTGTCAGGGCTTCGGCCTCTGCTTTGATCGCTCGGATTACCCCTGCCTTCCACGTCTCGGTAGAATGCTGCCGTTGGGTGTTTGCAAGACGGTCTTGCACCTCCCTTTGAGTTCTAAGTTCTATTCCAGTGTGGCGTAGCTGCTGAAGCCGCTGAGCTACCGCTGTAGGATCACTGGTCCAGACCGTCAGAACAGATCATCCTTGTAACTTGACACGCATTGCCCTACTGCAATACCTTGTCCAGACCAGTGAAGACGAGGATGGACTGCTGCTCACGTACCCGTCCAGCCGTAACTGTGGGAACCAAGCCATATCCGTCACCTCACGCGCCGAGTTGGAACATCGTTACTGGAATCACCGCCGAAGAGGCTGGAACTGGTACGAGTACATCCCGGGAAGGTTCGTTGGCGAGCTACAAATACAAACAGTGCGCGGCACTAGTGTCTGAAAACCTTCAACATGCGCACGTAAGAGGATGTCGCCACAGCCAGCTTGCCTTCCACCCGCACATAGTAGTAGCCTTCACAGTTGCCGCACTTGAAGCTTCCGCGCAACAAGTGATCGACTGCGCGAAAAATGTCAGTGAACCGTACGCCCTTGCGGCGCGCAAACAGCTTCTGCTTCTGAATCTCGCACGCACAATCTACGCGGACGATGGCCGCCGTAGGAGGCGGGGACGGAAGCAGCATACCTTGCAGAGGTCTGGACTCGCGCAGCGTGAAATACTCAATGCCCTCATTGCGGAAATCGATCGCCAACTGCATACCAGGCTGCCACGCGCCGAGGTGTGGCTCATCCAGATGTCAAGCAGAGGTGGCGGGAGTGTAGCCTGATGCACGCGGCGGGCGTGAAGTTGGAGAGCGCTATGTACGGCTCGTCGCAGGCTCGGAGACGTCGCGATCGTCTGCGCAAACCCTCGACATACCCCTGGAGCGCGAGGAGGGCATCCGGCGGTAGGTAGCTGAGGATCTTCTCCAGCAGCTCCATGACATTCAGGAGCTGATGAGCGCGCTGAAGCACAGGCAGGCTGACTCGGTGCTGGATGGTGACATGGCCCGGAAGCGTAATGTGCGCCATTTTCTGTTGTCGTTCCGAAGCTGAACCAAAGTGAGCGGTCACGCCTCGGTCGCTGTTGATGCGCAGGGTGGAGCTGGCACAGTGCGAGAAAGCGTGAAAGTGGGGAGTAAGCTCTTCATAAGGTCGCCGTCAGAGTGATAGCCTAACCTGCCGAGCCGCTACCTGCCTCCGCACGCAGTCATCCACCTCCTTGCCATTGGCTGATGCCACCCGCACCAACAAATCCCGCCACGTTGGGCTGTTGTCGGCGTCATGCTATTGATGTGTGCAGACGCCACCAGCACAGCAGCGTGCTGCTTGCCGTCGCCGCCCTTGGCCCTTCCCAGCCTCGCCGTCTCGTTGCGGTCACTGCGCGCAAATAACACGGATGCGCTTGGGCGCTGCCATGAGCGCTCAACCTCTCTTCAGGTGTCTTCGACAGCCAGAACAGCTAGGACGGTGAGGCCGTTGACCAGCGTTAGTCGTTGGACCTCCGACCGCGGAACAGTCGCTGCACGCGTCCGAGTATGCTGTGGACGGCGGACCGTCGCCCGAGCGCGGTATTGCTTTTGCAGAGATCGCCTCCCTTCTTTCCCTCCTTCGTTTCGCAGTATCAAGCACAGACAGTCGATCAGGAGAGCTGCACCTGCTATCGTGCTCTCCGGATTGGATGCCTGTCCGGTGGGTGCCTACAGATATGCAGCGCGACGCACGCAGCTGACATCAGCAATCTCGGCTCGCCTGAAGTTGCATGCTACGAGTTCTCGCTGTCCGGTCGCTCTTTACCAGCGAAGCCAGCCCTCGATCGGTGGGCAGGGAGCACAAGGTATGCGGTCGTGTCGGCGTCAACGGTGAATGCGGAAGGAGAGGTTCGAACGGCTCGGAATCGAAGACTCGGCATCCACTGAGGTATGTTGGAGCTGCGATCCGGCGATGATCGAGGGAGTCGCCAGAGCAGTGCGGCGGGTGAGGTGAAGTGAGGTTTATCTATTCCAGCGGAGAAGGTGGAAGCTCGACCAAACCCCGCTAGTCGACCAAAATCCGCTATTCCACTTTGGGAAGTCCCGCCGGCGAAAACCCCCTGTTATCAGGAGCCGGAGCCGAAGCCACCGCCAACGCCTAGCCGCTGCCATCGTTCACGATCTTGGACCTCAAGCTAGCCGAGTCACTGACAGCATCTTAAGCAGTCCACTTCACCCACATCACCTCGCAGCCTCCCACCATGGCAGACGACGTTGCAATGGAAGATATGGACATTGATTTTGACGATGATCCCGAGATTGCACAACTGAAGGCCGATGTTTCAGCCATGAAACCAGTATGCGCTCTCACGCATGCCTCCTCGCACACGAAGAAGCTAACACCTAGTGTAGAACCACGGTGAAGATGATGCAATCAATGGGCTGCAAGAGGCTCCGGAGGACGGCGAAGTGGACATCCACGCTCCAGTCCCGAACAAGGTTCACATCCGCGGAGTCGACAGTCTAAATACCTTCCACATCAAGCAGTTCGCGGCGAAGCACTACCCGCTGGAGCTATTCCACAAGATCGAGTGGATCAACGACACCTCGGTCAATATCGCATACGACACCGAGCGAGCAGCAGAAGAAGCACTGGTCGCGTTTTCGGTGGAGGAAGGGTACGAGCCATTGACACTGCGCCAAGCGAAGCCGCTGTCGGCACACCCGGACGTGGTGCTTGAAGTACGCCAGACGGTGGAGTCGGATGTGAAGGATCCGAATGCGAGGGAGAAGAGCAAGTTCTATCTCAACAACCCACAGTGGGATCCCGACAATCGCAACAGGAAGAGGAGGCGACCTGAGCGTGGCGGCTATCACTCGAACAAATACCCAAGACGTGAGTGGGCCGATGAGCAGAATCACCGTCGCACTTCGAATGTCTCCTTCACCGAGGACATGTACGATGAGCAACCGACAGCGGCGGAGCAGGTACAAAGAAGAGGCAGCTCTTACTCTGACGGCGAGTACGGCAGGCGTCCGATAAATTACGGCGACGGCGAAGACTTCATACCGCGGGCACCAAGCGCCAGGTCTCGCGACCGCAGCCCTCCGCGCGACAACCGGTACGGCAGGCGTCCGGCTGACTATGGTGAGCGCTATGGTGAGCGCGGGGATCTCATGGCAGGACCAATCCACGGCAATTTCCGTGAGCGTAGTGCATCACCCGACAACCAGTATAGCAGGCGTCCGGTCGAGTACCGAGAGCGCCAGGACCTTATACCTAGGACTACGAACGGCAGACTCCGCGATCGCACTGCATCACCACGCATTAACAGTGATGGCGACGGTAGGTATGGGTTCGCGGAACAATACCCACGTCGTCGTACGCCTCCGCCAAGATCGAGGACACCTCCCAGGATCCCCGACCCTCGCGACAACCGTGACGTGCGCAGCGACCTCCGCAAAGAACTCTTCCCGCGTCGTCCTTCCTCCTCTGGTCTCGATCCCAGTGGCTACTCCAATGGCAGCCCGTTCAGGACTCCAGGCCGTCCATTCTCTTCCAGCTCCAACCGTGAGCTCTTCCCCGACAAACTCAACAGCTCCACACACCGCAGGAAAGACGCAAAGGACATCCATCCGGATGAAGTCGCTGACGCAATCGGCAAGTATACCATCAGCAACCCACCAGCAGAGCAATACACTTACGCCAAACCAGGACTCCGGCCGGAGTACGAAGACCGCAGACCGCACGATCGAGCCGAGCGTGGTGCAGGTGGTGGTGGTAGTCGCGATCTCTTCGCGCGTGTTGATCGTGGCTCGACGGCTGTCATTGGCGCCGACTACGGACGGCTGTCGGAGGCTTATGTTAGCGGCGATGGGGATGTTGGCTTCAGCATTAGGGGTGCGAGCAATAAGGGGAGGGGGTCGCAGTCGTCGGCGAAGGAGCTTTTTCCAGCCACGAAGGCTGTGAATGGTGGCAAGGATCTATTCGACATGCAGATTAAGGGGCGTGGCGGACAGAGGTGGAGGGCCGAGGAGCTCTAAGAAGGGCAACTTGAGTCTGACTCCATGCTGTGGTGGACATGCTACCATGATCTCATGGATGACACAAAGACCTGCCTAGAGAGTGTGGGGTGGAGGGTGGAAGATGGTGGGTGACATGGGGAGATACGGATGAGGATCTGGGGAGGGCAACAAGGAATGGTGAACAGCGTCCTGCGTCGGCCGTCGAATGCAGTATCTCCGACGATCTCATCGGCGGTGCTACTGCACTCACAGCGAAGGATCATGGGCTGCGAATACGACTGAAGCATGGCCGGCAGCATTGGCGGTTCAATTGATGACTGCTGGGCTGGTGGAGCTTCATACTGAGATACCCAAGAAAGCGAGCATCGTATGCATGTTTAGCAACCGATGTGCGCGCACATTCACCCGTCATGGTGCTTGTGTGTGAGCGTGAGCATCGTTGATTTGATGACACTCGATATGTCGTACAATAATGGCGCGACCCAATGGCTTCGTTTCGTGGGACTGCGGGGAAGGTTCAGACAAGCATCGCGATGTTTCAGGTTCTCGAGTGCCACTGCATTGGATTGGATCGCGTGATCGAGATGGTGATGGTGATGATTTTTCGTGGAAGCTGACATTTTGAGGACCCTATCAACTCCCAAGCACTATCCATTTCTTCTTCAGAATTGCCATCTTCACGAGCAACCACGACGGAAGCAAGTCCAGAACTTCTATATCGATCTCGGGAGGGGTACGGCCCACGGCTTCTTCCGCGTCGACCGGCACCGGCGAATAGAGTTTCCGGACTTCACGGCAGCAAGGGAAAGAGCTCGACGGCATTGTGCGCGTATTCAAGGGATACACCGCCGATCACGAGACCTCTGACGACGTAACCGCTTACTTTTTGGACCGTCGGGACTGCTGTTAAGACACAATACCACAATACTTCTTCGGCAACTACCAGTTGGCATTCCCAGTTCGACGATTCGTTTCAAGAAAGCAGCGGATCAGTCTATCTGCGACCCAGGATTGCCGAAGTGCGAGATAGCTCCAGAGTCAACGTCGTAGCAAGCAAAAGATCAGTCGAAGCGGTGCAGCAGGTGTAGGGGAAGGAACGCAACAACCGATCCCGCTTGGGCGGAGCTGCTGGCCAGCACCACCATTCGAATACTCACATCTGCTTCTGAGAGGCCATAAGACGTCCCGCAACCGCAGCGATGGCGCTCAACCCGCACCAGAAGAACAAGGTCGACATCAGCGTGCGTCCTCCGCTCTCCTACCCCCCACTGCTACCTCCATCGGCTAATGCCTTAATGAAATGTAGCAACTCACCGAAGAAGAACAAAAGCTCTTCCGCCTCTACGGCAAGCTCCCCAACAAGAAAGACCTGCTCCAGAACAAACTTAAAGAGCGCAAGTACTTTGACAGCGGCGACTATGCCATGAGCAAGGCCGGCAAGTCGGATGGTGCGCTCGCTGGTGGGTTGGGGAGGGAGCATCCTTCGTACGTCTTACCCCATACAGCCTTCCCTCGCTTTCGCTGCAATCGCTGATAACAGGATTAATGTGCAGACCCGACACCATCCCCCACCTCTCCCAACAAACCTCCGCCACGAGCTCCCAACCCGGCCGCTCTGACTCCATCAGCGGCGCCTCTGGTACACCAACGCTTCATCCTACGCTATCGCATGGGCAGGCGGGGTCGCCGGTTAAGGAGTCGACGCTGCAGCGAGGCACGAGCGTAGATGAGCAGGATGGTGAAGATGGCGCGGTGGAGGAGAAGAGCGCCACTGAAGCGGCGGCCGAGCAGAAAGGGATACCGATTCGGAAGTAATGATGAGCCGGACAAGGATAGCGGGGTGCAAGGATAACACAGGCGTGTGTGGGAAGGATGATGTACACGGCAGCGGAACAATCGTGTGAGGGCGGCGGTTTGCGGGACTTCGAATGGCGTTCACAGGACGAAACGACATGACAGCGAGCCAGGAGGAGCCGCAGGCGAAGGACAGTCTCTTTTGTATCCTTTCACCTTGCCAGCTAGCTAGCCTAGCTGATCAACAACAACGATACCACCACCAATAACCCTCAAGCACCACTACCCCTCCCCTTCTTCGCAAGCAAATTCAACGCACTCCCCGCCACAATAAACCCACACTGATCCTTCGACAGCGTGTGCCTGACCGGGATCCGCCACTCAGCGCCGCTGCCCTTCTGCTTGATGCGCAGGCTGACACTTCCAGCTCCACTCCCACTCTGCTGCAACACCTCATGCAAGCCCTCAGTGCTGACTTCATCGCACCCAGCAAGCTTGTCATAGTCCTCCTCGTTAACAAACGTAAGAGGCACAACCCCCTGCTTCTTCAAGTTCGTCTCATGGATCCGCGCAAAACTCTTCGCCAACACAACCCTGCAGCCTAGATATCTGGGTTGAAGAGCAGCATGCTCTCTCGCAGAGCCTTCGCCGTAGTTATGCTCCGCCACCACGATCCACGCTTGCCCCTGCCCCTTCCACTTCGTCGCGAGCTCCGGGATCGTGTAAGTCTGGCCATCGACATCTGCCACTTCGTTAACAGCGCCTGTATCCGCAGATACGGCACCGATAAGCGTGTTCTCGGATATGTTGGGTAGATGGCCCTTATACTTCAACCACGGCCCAGCAGCGGAGATGGTATCGGTCGTGCATTGCCCTTTCACGCGCACGAGAACTTTCATCTCTGTGAGCTCGCCTTGCGGGAAAGGGTCGAAGGGCTCGAGCACGGCTAGGCGGTCGGAGTGTGGGTCGATGGCTACGTCTACGTCTGCGGAGGGTGTGGGTGGGGAGGGCATGAAGAGCGGGTTTCCGGCCGCGAAGCCGGCTTTAGGCAGATCGATGCCCGTTGGAGGCTCGAATTTGAAGCTCTGCTCGTTGGCTAGAGGGATCGAATCGACCATGGGGTTGAAATCGGTGCGGCCACTGTAGGACATCGCGGTCACGAGCTCAGGGCTAGCGAGGAAGTTCATCGTCTTGCGGTTCCCGTCGTTTCGGCCTGGGAAATTGCGGTTGTAGCTCGTGAAGATGGCATTGGCTTCGCCGTTCGCTACGCCATCTGTTCGACTCCATTGACCAATACAAGGGCCACAGGCATTCGCCAGCACAACCCCGCCGTTCTGCTCGAAGGTTGCCATCGTGCCGTCGCGGTCGACTGTAGCGCGGATCTGTTCTGAGCCCGGGGTGATGAAGAAGTCTGCCTTGGGCTGCAGACCTGCTGCAGAGGCTTGGCGGACGAGAGATTCTGCGCGGGTCATGTCGGCGTAGGAGGAGTTGGTGCAGGAGCCAATGAGGCCGGCGCCGAAAGTTTCGGGCCACTCGTTGGCTTTCACGGCGTCTTTGAAGAGGGACAAGGGCGTGCTGAGGTCGGGGGTGAAGGGGCCGTTGATGTGGGGTTCGAGTTTGCTGAGGTCGATGACTACTTCGCCGTCGTATTCGGCCCCCTCGTCTGCGACTAGGAGGTTGTGGACATCTGGGGAAGCGGCAATTGCTGCGGCTTGTTCGGCAATCGAGCCGCGGTGTGTTGAATGGAGGTATGGGCCGTGTGCTGATTCTGTGAACGGGAAGAGAGATGTGGTCGCGCCGACTTCCGCACCCATGTTGCAGACGGTCGCCATACCTGTGCAGCTCAGACTCTGCACACCGGGGCCATGGTACTCTAGGATATACCCAGTTCCTCCTCGGACCGTAAGCCGACCAGCAAGATGCAGAATGATATCCTTTGGACTCGCCCACCCACTCAGCTGGCCCTCCAACCGTATTCCTTTCACTTTCGGTGCCTTCAACTCCCATGGCGCATCCACAAGCGCATCCACCGCATCCGCACCCCCAACCCCAATCGCAATACATCCCAAGCCACCGGCATTCGGCGTATGACTATCCGTGCCCAACATCATAAGCCCAGGCGCCGCATAATTCTCCAACACCGTCTGATGTATGATGCCCGCCCCTGGAGGCCAAAACTCAATCCCATACCTCTTGGCCGCGCTCTCCAAGAAATCGAATACCTCCTTATTCCCAGCTATACTGTTCGGCAGGTCCGTATCCGCGCCCTGCTCGCCAACAATCATATGATCGCAATGTATACTCGCCGGCACAGCAGTAGTGGGCAAGCCGCAGCTCATGAACTGCAGCAGGGCCATCTGCGCGGACGCATCCTGCATAGCCACTCGATCTGGCTTGAGCTTGAGGGTCGCTCGGCCGCGGATGTCGGTGCCATTGTTGGTGTTGTCGAAGAGGGATTCTTCGGCGTTGTCGAGATGGGAGAAGAGGATCTTTTCTGCGAGGGTGAGGGGTCGGTTTGGGAAGAGGCGTCGGACTTGGCGGAGGTTCTTGAGGAGTCTGGTGTAGGGGGGTGTTCGGCTGGCTACATCGCTGGCGACGGGTGAGGTGGGTTGGGATGTTGCGGTTGCGAGGGTTCGTGTTTGGAGATGGAGAAGTTGCAGTAGTGGGCGTGGGAGCGCGAAGAGGTTGGGACTTGATCGGGCAGGGGGATTGCTGCCCACTGCTCTCTTTGCTGCCAACATCTTGCCGTTCATGCTATTCGATGTAAGAAACACATCCTCGCACGACACTCTTTTCTCCGTGCATTACTACCGCCGATCTCGGTTGGCTGCCCGAGCTCGAGAGGAAGCGGAGGCGGACCGCAACGACTCTAACTCTATTTGATCGGACAACTATCTTCAATTCTGCTGTGCCCTTAAGCTTCGCACTAAACAGCTTAGCCTTCTCTTACTGCGGTCCCATCCCACTGAGGTGCAGTGCCGTTACTTGAATCGAGACCATGTCGCGTGCCTTCTTTCTTCTGTCTTCCCTAAGGCTTCAATACACGGACGAAGTAGCCACGACTTTCAGGAGCAATGGACTCTGCTCGAGGATCTGTTGGCTGGGCCCATGTGGATCCTTTCGAGGCAGACAGAGAGGAGGACAACCAACGCCACCACCAGCCTGCGACTGTGCAGGAAGCCAGAGATGAAGACAGCCAACGCAACGATATTGCACCTGCAACCCAAGAAGACTCGGATTCTAATCATGTCGCATTCATGACGTCTAGCCAGGACGGCCGCGGAGATGGCGAAAATACCGCAGAGGCCAACCAGGAAACCGCTCGCAGCAGTGGAAGCCAGGATACAATCGAGCCCAAGAAGGAGCACGCCGGCAGCTCTAGCGAAGGTTTTAGGGAGAAAGTGAAGACCGCAGCGCATGAGGCCAAATTCACCCTCCAGAACATGCGCGCAACTGCTCCAGCGAAAGGCTTCAACCCCACGAGTGTCCGCATGCACGTTCGCTTCAAAGGCTCGGAAGATGACGCGGCTGCGGGAGACGACAGTGGTACCAGACCATCTCCATCCCGTACACAGACCGACTTCAATGTGCTCTGGCGCTCTCGCGACAACCGCAAAGGACGCGGCTCGATTGCAGTCCCGCATAGGCCTTCGCTGGAAAAGACCGACAGCCATATCCACATCGGCAAACAACTGAAAAGTATCAAAGAGATTTTCAGAGGCATCTTCAAGATGGCAACCACTTTCCCCTACTGGAACCTAGCCTTCTGGTCCGGCTGGGCATACGCCTGGGGCTCCGTCCTCTTCATCATCAGCGCCACGTGGTCATGGGTACCACAGCAATATCCCGACATAGAGTACAATGAAGGTCTCGAGACCTATGGTGTCCCCCTCACCACATTCTTCGGCGTCCTGCTCTATCAACTCGGCGCCACAACCTCATACCTCGAAGCAGTAAACGATGGCTCCTTCCACGGCTCCGCCATGCGCCGTCTCCTCGCCGGGCACGAGGACGAGGAGAAGAAGCTCGCGGACGAAAAAATCCACGACTTCTTCGCGCACGCCATCCCGCACCCTCACAAGCATAAAGCGAGGAAGCAGGCGGAAGAATTCGCCAACTCCGTGGACCCCGAGGCCGGCTGGAGGACACGCGACATCAGAGAACGGCCTGGCTCCATCTACCCCATCGGCATGGCTCCAGCGCCTCGGAGAGCAGCCGTGGATTTTGGCGAAGCGGAAGAGGGCGAGTCGAGCGAGTACATGGTCTTCCGCTACTGGCCGACCTGGCAGAGCCTACGTACGCACCACGCCTACGAGATCGGATATCTCGCTTGCTCGATCCAGGGAGTCGGCGTTACACTCTTCGGATGGACCGGGATTGCGCTTCTGCCGGGTGTGTTCGATCATCTGGGTGGACGATGGGGTGAGCTCGGCGCCTATTGGATACCGCAGATGATCGCTTCTTTGTGCTTCATTATTGCGTCTGTGATGTTTACCTTGGAGACACAACGGAATTGGTGGCGACCACAGCCAAATGTTCTGGGTTGGTGGATTGGGTTTGTTGCTACGCTCGGGTCCATTGGTTTCGAGTACGTACCTCTTTACGCTCCCTTCCCTCGCTGTAAAAGCTAACGAGAACGCAGGCTCTGTGCAGTCTTCGGCGCGCCAGACAAGGACTGGTCCTCGAAACAGTCCTCACTATCGAGTATGTGGGGCTCAACATGCTTCCTCATAAGCAGTCTGCTGCAGTGGTACGAGGCGGTCAACAAGCATGAGTTTGCGGAGCTGTTGACCGAGCCGGGGGAGATGAAGAGTTATCAGATACATCCTATTTAATTCCGAGATACCCAAGCAAATTTCAGAAGCGATTGTGTGGACTTCATTCTTTATATGCTACAGGCTGCCGGCGAAAGTAGTGGCAGGATCCCGACATCAGCGTTTCGGTTCAAGGCGGCAATTCTATGTGGAGACTAGACAGGTCTTTGCATCTTGTGTACATTACACTCGATCTATGTAGACTGTATCGTGTGTTTGAAAAAGCATGGACGCGATACACTCTTAGCCACACTCCGCACACTGCTTGCTGCTCTCGTCATCCGCGTCGTCCTCACCATTGCTGGGGCCAGACTTGCGACCAGCCTCGGAGTCGCTCGAATTATCCATATCCTTCCAGAGAGCCACACATTGCTTGTGCAAGATGCGCATGAGCGAGTTGGACATGAGGTTTTCCGGAATCTCAACTTGCGCCATGGCAGGCTCTGGCTCGGCCTGCTTCTTCGCACCATCCGTCTTCGTGGAAGATGTAGGTTCCTCCTGTGCCGCAGAGGCTTCACCATTGGCGTCAGACGTCTCGACCTTTCCTTGACCAACCACCAACTTCGTTGACCCAGCCACCACTTTCGCCGCCTCCGCAGTCGCAGCTTCATCCAGCTCCTGCTCCCTTCCACCAACAATCGTCAGCAGAGTCTGCACGAACAGCTCCTTCATGTACGCAAAGCTGAACCCTTCGGTGAGCTTAGCAACGACATCGGAGATAGCCGGATCAAAGTCGATTTTGCTGTTCTTTTCCAGCTTCTTTTTCCAGTACTCGCAGTACAGGATGCGCTCCTCGTAAGCAGGGATCTTGAAGTGGTACTTGCGATCGAATCTGCTCGGTCGCTTCGAGATACCGGGATCTAAGCGGTCGAGGTGGTTGGTAGAGCCTACCATGAGAATTCCGTTGTTGTCTTCCAACCCGTCAACCTCGTTGAGGAAGTAGGATCGGATCTTGTCTTTGACCAAACTGTCCAGGTCCTCGAAAACGAGCATACATGGTGCCATAACTCTAGCCTTCTGGAAGATCTCACGGATGCTGTACTCCTCTCCTGGACATCTGGTCGTGAAAGTTTTGACGTAAAGACTGGCCACTGGCGGAGAACGTTTGTCCAGTGCGTTCATGAGAGCTTTGATCGATATCGTTTTGCCACATCCTGGAGTGCCGTGAAGAATAATGCCACGTTTCCAAGGTACAGCGTACTCCTCATACACCGCACGGCTGTCGAAGAAGTTCTGGATGTCCGAGATGAGCGTATCCTTCGTGGCTGGGTCCATGATGACATCGTCCCAGCTGCTGTTTTGCACAGCTTTCCACAGATGCTTGTTCTTGTCCCATTCACCAGAGTCGAAAACGTAGACCTCGTCATGAAGCTCGCTAGTCCACTTGGACGCCGCAAGGATAAGCGAATCAACCCATCCAGAGTGGCCATGCTCATCGACCGAAGACTTCGGGCTCAGAATATAGTAGTTCTTCGTGCCACTGCCGAAGAACTCGTCTCGCCAACGGGCCTCGTAAAAGAAGAAGTCGTAGCCATCGTATCGAGCCTGGTAGTAGCCGAAGCTCACCTTCTCGCCGAGCCTGCCTTGACCCTCTTCAAGTCGTGTGGTCGGAGGCGTGTACGTTCTCCTTGCGAGGAAGTTGTCGCCTTGGGTGGAAAGTCTCGTGTCGAGGTGGCCGGCGTCGGCGAAGCCGAGCAAGTCACAGTCGTGGGCACTGATCGTGGTGACTTGGGCATCGCGATGCCTCTCGCGGATGGAGACGGTGACAGCGAGGTCGGTATTCACGCGATCGGATGAGCAATGCTTCTTGAAGTCTTGATAGACCTGTGGGAATTCATGGTCTTCGAGCGAATGCTTCGAGGTGCTTTCGTGGTGGCCCATTGTCGCCGGTCTTGCGTGGGCTCAGATGGAGTGTGATGTAGTCACGAAGAACTTGTTTGATGGAGGGAGAAGATGGAGAGGAGAGGAGAGAGGCTGGAGATTGAGAGCAGACAAGAGGTACTTATATTCTAGCAATCTTGAAAGCACATGGGTATTTGTACATGCATGTGCGGGTGCGAAGGCAGCAGTTCGAAGTCCTGACTCGCCGGAACTTTGACATGCCAAGACACACCGGATTGGAGGGACTTGAAACAGAGCTGCTGTTTTCAACAGACGGTGCAGAAGCGGTTCATATGCATTGATGCGGCGCCGAGCTGATGTGGCTTCCATTGCACCACCCCCCGGTTGTGGCGAAGCTCCTTCGTTCCCGTTTGGGTATCGCGGTGAGTTTAGCGTGACAAGCTTGAACATGATCCCTGTACATGCATGCTCGAGGCCGCCCACAACCTCCCAGCTTTACAGAGGGTCCGCATCTGCAGTACCGTCCACACAACTCCTTTGATGCCTCGCTAACCATTGAGACTTTCTCGATCCGGTAGGCTGCAGCTTTCAAGCTTTCACCTCGCCATCGCCATCTGCTGTCCTCCCCCAACCAAGTCCTTCGCCTCCCGCAATTCCTTCTTGGTCACACCAACGGAACTAGCGTACTCGCCAAACACAAGCACCACCTCCTCCAGACCCTTCTTGAGCGCGGTTACGAGCTCCTCCACCTCTTCCACCTTTCGATCCTGCTCCGTGAAGTAGACATCCGTCCGATTCGGCTTCGTGCTCTGAACGAAGCTCTCGATAGCTTTTAGCGTTTCGACATATGTCCGGACGATGAGCGCCACTGATTTGGAGACCTGTCCGTAATCGTCTTCTTTGAGCGAACGAGCACAAAGGGTGCTGAGAGCGTGTGAAGCGTGGACGATGGTGGCCTTCTTGGATGGCGTGCCAAAGATCACTCCGTTGACGTAGTTTGCGAATGTCGATCGGAAAGGCTCGCCAACAGGTGTGCTCAGTGCCTTGATGAACCACCCATCAGCGTACTGGCGGAGGGCGCCGAAACTTATTAGTGCTTGAGTGTCCTTGCTGAGCGCGCGATCGGTACTCCATTCTATAGCCTGTCTTGCTCGGGGCACGAGTGGGCTGCCTGAGCCAGTATTTTGACCCACCGACTTAGCAATGTTGCCGACGCTGTGGACGAAGTCTGGGTGTGGCTTGGTCCAGACATCACCACTTTGCACGTTGCGATCCGCTATCCTTGGCAAACTCAAATTGTGTGGTTGATCCGACGTTGCCAGAAGAGGCTGCGCTTGTGCTGGGCTAGCAGTCGCTGGCGTAGGTGTTTGGACAGCCTTGATACGGCCTTGAACGGCGGAAATCTCGTCTATACATAGCGTGCTGATCTGAGTCCAAGTGCTGCTGCCCACACGGTCAACCTCCGCGTAGATGGTCTTGCGTCGAACGTCAAACTGAGAGCAAATGTAGCCCAACTCCCAGAACGCGAAAGCTTTTGGCGCCTCCTTCTTGCTCTTTAGGCCAGAGATCAGGCTTTCGTTTGGGTCTTTGCTCTTCTCGCTGGTTGCGACCAGTCCTGTCAAAGGCTCATTCTCCGATTTGCCCAATGGTGGTCGTGCCACATAGATGGTGAAAGCTGCACTGCTCAACTCCCATAGTAGAACGAGCATGGCCGATGAACTGCAGCATTGCCAAACAAGTCCTGACATGTGCGACAAGCCTGTCGGGCGTGCCTGTGCAGCCAGCCGGGGAAAGAGAGTATGGCCGATGGCGTAGAACCATGGCCAGAGGAACGACCGTAGCAGGAAGAAGTAGACCGGGATGGTGAAAGGTACACCTGGCAGAACCAGCCTTGACGTCCGAACGAGGATCTCTGGGATCTTTTTCTGGAGTTCAGTGACCGATCTGGGTATTGGCGAAGCAGGTTGCTGTTGACTTGTTGTTGGCGTGGAGGTTTTCGGCTCCGAAGGAATCGGTAGTCTGTCGTAGTCCTTGCTAAGGTGTATGATCGTCTGCGCCACGGCCAGACAGTAGTACAGCGCCCTCAAGAAGATGGGGTTCTCATTCAAGAGCGCCCATTCACCCTCACGACCTTCGTCCACCCAGCCCAGGTGTGCTGATTTGTTCCGTGACCATATGTAGACCTCGCCGAAGAAGAAGGCGCTGTACAAGTACCACCCCAGCGTGTGCAATCCTCTCCATTGCAGCATGTGAGCCACAACACCGTGGGCCGGGGATGCACTGATGAGCTCTCCACAGTGTAGATTGGCTACGCGCACGATGAACACGGCCAAGCAAGGTAGGAAGAGCAGTAGCGCTCGGATACCTGTGGTCGAGATGGGGTTCCAGATCCAGAGCAAGCTCGGAGGGTGCATGAGGATGCTCTCGATGTAGCATACTGCGAAGATGAGTGCGGCGGCATAGCTGAAACGGCGGTGGAGAGCGGGTGTGAGGAAGTCTTTGTATGGGCGCACTCGCTTCGAGGGTGGTGATGGTGTCGTCGGTGTCGTCGAGGGTTTGGGTGCGAGGAGGTTGCGTGGGTTGAGCGTTGCTGTCTGTGTTGTCGCCATGCTGTGGTGCGGATGAGGAAGTTTTGCTATGAACGCATGACCTTTGGTAACGCACTTGTAAAAGAGTGACGAAGTGGGAAGGAGGAAGTAGTGATTCGAAGTGATTGTGAAATGTTTTGTCGCGAACTCGATGCGCGATCACATGCGAGCCTTCTTAGCGCGGTCGTCATGCGGCGAGCGGGAGTGCAGGCGACAACCTTTCACATCCTCACTCTTCTCTCCCACTCCCCACTCCGTCGTTTTGCCAAACCTCCGCAGACACTCGTGATTAACACTCGACCAGATCTGCGCCGCAATGTCCTTCAACGACACCTCCAACCTCGAATGTACGCCGCCTTTGCTACCTCACACCATAGCAACCAGCTAATGCGCCTCCTAGCACAACCCACGACATGGCGACGACAAGATGACCCCGAGTACGCTGATGACCCCGAATTCAACCGCTACACCACCGAGCTCAGCGACAAGCTCTTCTCCCTGACCTCCAACATCGGCCGTCTTGCCAGCCAGATAGCACTGCTTGGCACGCGAAGAGAAACAGATCGGGTGCGAGAACGGGTGCAAGATCTACTACAAGAAACAGGAGACGGCTTCAAGGATGTCGGCGAGGGACTGAAGAAGGTGCAGGCATGGCATGATCTAGGGGTAGGTTTGCGAACATCAGTGGTAGGAGAAGCTGGCTGACGATCGCTCGCCTACAGCCATCGCAGAAGTACACCCAGGGCAAGCTCAACCAGGAGTTCAAGGCCTCCCTTACCGAATTCCAGTCACTACAAAGGCAAGCTCTCGACAAGCAGCGCGCAGCCAGGACAGCGCTAGAGCAAGAACAGGAGACCGGCACAAGTCCTGAAGCGTCCACACAGCAGCAGCAGCAGCTCCAGCAACAGAAGCCAGTGCTCGCCGACCAATCCGAAGTCAACTTCAACGAATCACTTATCGTCGAGCGCGAGTCAGAGATCAGGAATATCGAGCAGTCGGTAGGAGAGCTGAACGAGCTGTTCCGAGATGTGGCGCATATGGTTCATGAGCAAGGGCAGAGCTTGGACATCATCAGCGAGAATGTCGTGCAGACGAGAGACGACACGCAGAACGCAGATCAGCAGCTGCGGACGGCGAGCCGGCACCAGAAGAGCGCAAGAGGGAAGGCGTGCTGTTTGCTGATAATACTGGTGTTGGTGTTGGCGGTGGTTATCCTGGCTGTGGTTGTGAATTAAGGTATGCATGCAGTTGAGCGATAGCGCGTTACTACACTTTGTACAGGTACGAGAAGCGTGATCGAGATGTGGTCTTCACCATTTTCATACACTCTGATCTCATGAGATACCAGGAGCACAGTATCAGTCGCGAGATATGCTCCCAACACCACACTTTTGGATACACCACACAAGGTCAAGCCTTCGCTGCTGACTGGTAACCTCCGCGCCGCCCCCAAATGCCGAACAGATCCTCTCCATCACTTCCTGAACGTCACCTAGCCCACCAACCTACACGCCACACACCACCGCCGTTGCCGTTGCTTCCTGATCCAGCATCGTCTTCCGCCTGTTGAAGCACACCGGTCCATGCCCGAATGCACCATGGGCTTGTGGGACAGACGCCGTGGTCATGGCGCAGCCATCGCAGTCGATCGTCTGGGTTGCTGTATGCGCCGGCTCTGTGATCGTGCAACCGAACTTCATGGTTGATGTGACGGTGGTAGTGCATTGTGCTTCTGGAGATGATGATGATGATGGAGGTGTCGCCTTCGAGCATGCGCCTAGTTGGCTAAGGGCGAGGAAGCCGAGCGCTGGCATGAGGAGGCTGAAGACGTACATCTTTATGGCTTCTCGTTATTGATGACGACGGAGCTGGATGTTGGTGGAGGTATGCTCGAGAACTCAGTTGTGATGGTGGCGAGGTATTGGGAAGGAAGCAAGGCCCTTCGACCGGGTTATATATCTCACATGGGATGGACGTGGCAGGCACGAAGAAAGGATGAAATCAGAAGTACCATCAGCATGGATTCGAATTCTATTTCACATGCCTGCTCGGCTCCTTGCAGCATTCCCTCGACAAGACCGGGGGCAATATGGTAGCTGAGGTAAGAAATAGATTTTTTTTGCTTGTCTGTCGTTCCATGGCTTGGTTTCGCAGTTGGTCCAAAGAGACAGGAGCAGCAGGATCAGTTGGACGGAGTTGTTGGTTTCATCTGTCGATCGGCGTTAAGATCTGCACCAAGAAGTCGCGCTAGCGAAGGAACGGCCCGCAGCACGTGGTTAGAGGTATCTTCCAAATTCCCGAGAGAAACCTCGACTAAAGTCTTGTCGTAGAAGGTGTCGAGCTAGATTCGATATGGCCACGCTGGGAGGATGAGTTGCAGCCGATGTGTTTGGGCGCTTATTTCCTCTTGCCCTGGCCATCGGGATTAAAGATCATACTTCAGGCACCTCACGTGCTCGCTCTGCCCGATAGACCCGCCAACGCGCAAGCATGGATGAAGCATCTGAGGTGTCATTAGAAGCGTTGCTTCTACGATACTCACTGCTCTCTGCTAGCTCTTTTACTCGATACTGGCTTCGCTCAACTTGTAAGGGAATTCCTTGCCCCCAATGGTCGTTGCCTGCAGAACGAGCAGCTTGGCGTGGAACTCGTATCGGCTGTTGTTCGAAGCAGTGCCTGGACCCAAATTCATTCGGAGGTCGTTCATTGCAAACAAGCTGAGATCGATTACTGCTTTGGTGAAGAAGACGGATTGGGCCAGGCTGATCTCGGATGGTTTGAGGCCCTTACGCGCTCAGAAAGGGCATCTAGCGATTCTCCTGAGCTTTGTAGACCATGAGCGGTTTGGTAAGGTAGGCTACGGCGAACAAGTGGGCTGAGGTCAATTGTATTTGTCGGGTCTGTCGAAATCGGGGCGGCGTCATGTCGTGGGCCCGTCTGAGTGCCGGTCGTTCTCGCATACGGATCAATGACTGGTGTCCTGGGACTTCTATGCATCGGGGTGATCCTCTATGGTGAGCGTCGACTGAAGCAGACGCGAGACCCAGGCCTGAGTATGCCAACAGCGAAGCGGCCATATCGACTAAGAAGAAGCGAAGTATGCGCCCTTGGCAGGACGATCGCGTTTCTCAGACGAAATCGCGTGCAGGGTCGACTTAGCCTCAATCCCGGGCGAGATTTGTGGACGCCAGGATGTCGCGATACTCGATGGATGAGGGAGCGTGAGATGGGTAGACCAGATACGTGATAGCCAGTGTGAAGTGAGCAGGTTTTGTCTCAACGGTATACAGAGCTGGCTGGCGATACCAAATTGGAGTCTGAGAGCTTTCCGGGTTGTGCTGCGCTGTGTGCTGTGGATGTTTCTATTGGTCCAAATCTCGATCGCGCTAGTGGATGTCCATTTTTTCAGCATAAGAATGGAGATATCTCGACGACGAGTACACCGGAGATGATGGGAAGGTGTGTATGCGAGATTGAGCCTCGTGAGGGATCTTGGAGGATTCGGTGAGTTTTGGCAAGCCGCACTCGATCTCAGCCGTCCATGAGCAATGCCTCCATTCGATATAGAAGAAGGGTGAGTATAAGAGATAACCCATGTGAGGTTGCCGACTGTGAAAGCTATAGCTGTGTAGTAAGCATCAGCATGGCATCCACAACATCCGCCTACTCGACCGTGCTCTACCCCAACGATCACGACCTAGAATTCGACATGGACTACTACCTCAAAGTCCATACGCCTCTTTGCGCGAAGACATGGGGCCCCTACGGTTTTCAGTCCTGCAAGCGATCACGTTCGAACCTCATCCCGATGGCTCGCGTCCACCGTACGCTGTGCAGGCCATTTGCTACTGGTCGAAGATGGAGGATCTGCAGGTCGTGAAGCAGGATGCTAGTAAAGCTATCTTCGACGACGTGAAGAACTTCAGCAACAAGATGCCGATCCTATGGTGGGGAAGTGGACTGGGACGTCTGCCTAAGACACGAAGTGCTTGGATGCTGAGGACGGATCTGCCGACATGGTTCGTCAAATCACAAAGCCCTGTGAAGGATAGCAAAAGGGTGCTGACTTGTGGACTGTGGTTATGATAGGCGTCTAGGAAACAAGACAGATACATTTGACGTCTCTGCCGTCGAGAAACGACGCCCTCAAGTATGCAAAAATGCACGTACGTTAGCTCCTCCGCGGTTCATCCAATGACAATCAACTGTACCTGTACCTGGTAATTTTCAGTCCTTCCACTGCTCATCACTCAACTTACACATTAGACATGAGAATTGCGCGTGCATAGGTACAGAGAGTAATGTAGCAGCCGATTCTCGAAACATTGCACGACTCCCAGGGCAAATGCTGAAGAGAAACAACGACAAACTGGACATTGATTGTCTGTTGACCGCCAACGGCGCCTGCCTGACTTACCGCGGTACTAGAGTCCGTCTAATCTTTCTTTCGAAAAATATGCCTGCCGATCTTCTTCTTCGAATTTGCAAACCACTTTCTTGCACTAAGTTCCACGGCTTTTAGCGACTGTCGCAGCCTTTCGTGCGATGTCGCTGATCGACTCCCAAGATCTCAAGATCTCGACATGAAACGCATGCTCCATGCTTTGTCAGCTCACTAGCCTGCCCAATGTGGACATCAGTCTCTACTTTGCAGGTGTCAGCTTCGATCGATAGATGAACGGTGCAGTCCTCTCTAGACGTTTTATGCGCTGTTCAGAATTACACAGTCGCAAGCTAAAACCCCAGACCCCTAGGAGACTGCTCAGCATGAGGCCTGCAACCCAGGCGCTGCTCAAACGGCGCGATGGCGTGGACGTCGAGAGCTTCCAAGTCAATTACGGACGACATGGTCATCTGGTGCGGCCGTGGTGCCTAGCGAACGATGTGGTTTACTATGCTCAGGTATGCAATGTTCCGCAGGAGAGAGTTGACCCGGATTGACGATGAGACAGGTACACAATCCTCGCTGGAGTTCGGAAGAGATCGCGAAACAGTATCCAGATCTGGTGCTGGCCGAATTCGACGCTGCTGCTGAGATGGTCTTCGAAGGAGTACCTGGTTTTGCTGGGCCTTATTACGAAAATGTTATTCTTCCGGACGAGAGACGGATCTTGTTCAGCGAAGCAATGGCGCATCTGAAGATGGTGGAGGCGGGCAGCGTCGTTGGCGACAGCATCGAATTCATCGTTGATGGCAAGCCCACTGTGGCGTTCGAGGAGTGGAGGCAGCGGTGGGAGGAATGTCAGGAGGTGGAGGAGTGACGTGGCGATAGCCTGAACTCATTGCGACTCAATTTTCGCCAGCACATCGTTGTGTCAGGCCATGAGATTTTTAATCCCTCGTGAGAGATCGGGTCGGTGAAATGTCTTTCCCAGAAACATGCTTGGACCCACATTATTATGTCATCCCGCACGGTCCATCACCACATCAATGTTTCGTAGCATGCCAGAAGAGACGACGCTCTCGAGGACAAAGTACCGAGGGCTCAGTCAGTTGCAGGCCATCAACAATGGTCGATGCTTTGAATTCTCTCCCTGCCGAACTTGTGCTTCAAATTCTGGACTTTGCCCCCGTCTCCCACATAGCTGGCCTCCTCCGCCTCAACAAGGCATGGAACTCCTTCATTAACACCCATCAGGACGCCGTATACGCTTCAACAACAAAGGTATGGCGACCTCCTGATAGTCGCGATCTGGCCTTCCTGAGTAAGACTCAAAGCTTCGCGAAGTATTTCGAGGGCACCTCTTCGTGGAAAGAACTCTGCAAGCGCCAGACTTTGCTGACCCGGGCATGGAACCGCAGAGACCCAATCACCCGCGAGTCGATCATCCAGGTAGGCAACGATGCTGTGTGGCGGTTCCGGGTTGACTTCGAGCGCCGCTTTGTACTTTCGACCTCCCAACAAGGAGGTCTCAATGTCACAGACCTGGATAGCGGCGACCTACTCTGGCGACTCTCCAACAGCGAGGTTTGGCCTTTCGCACATCTCGAATACCAAGATGGCAAAGCTGTATGGGACCGCGAAGGCAACGCCGTAGAGGTCTGGCAAACAGATATCGAAGGCTTGCCAAGGGGGAATTTTCGCCAGGTGGCTATCCTACCGCATGAGCACCAGACCAGAGGATTCCAGGTCTCGTACAATATACTATGCGTAGTATCAACTGAGGGTATTTGCTATGTATACGATATGGCTCACGTACCGCCGAGACTGAAAAGCAAGATAGCGATAGAGGAAGACGCAGTGGGCCATCTGGACCAGAACGAGGATGTTGTGATGGTCAGCATGGGCAAGAATGGTTATCACTTTTATGACAAGATCACAGGTGCCCGCGTGGGGATCTTGGATCCAAGGATGAGCCTTCAATTCCACCACATCCACCACCCACCGCCAGAAGCCAACTCCACCGTTTCCGCGGAAAATGCCTTTTACTCGCTGCCGTCGATCGACGTGTTTCCACCACGACGGCCGAGCAAGGACCGTCTGACTCCTATACGTGTTGCCGGTGGACCACTCCACAGGGCGGAGAACGAAGCTTATACCAAGCTCGGAGACGATGACTGGGGAGCTGCTTTGTTCTCTGGATCAATGATGGCCGCAATCTCACGCGGTGGTCGGCTTTTGGTTTGTCTCGACTGGCGCACATGCCTGCAAAAGCCGAAGTTCTTCGAGAGGCTCTCGTATATCATTGAGTGCAGATCAGACGGATCAGGTTTTGATCTCGGCGGTTGGCTCTCTTTCCGGAACAACCGCGTCATGTTTGAAGTGCAAGACCGAGTCTACGTCGTTACTTTACGTGACTACGGTACTGTCGACGACATCGAACCGTGCGGACACAGGCCATCCTATGCCTTCACAACCAGCTCCGTACCGCAGCTCGCAGTGCCTGTCAGCTTCATGGCGCTGTTTGACGACTGCATCTTATCGACCTACACGACGCTTGGCTGGCGACGTCGGACTGCTGAAAGAGACGTAGAAGATGCTGGGCAGACCAACAGATTCCGGATCTTTCCTACGAAGACTATCCGCATACTGAGTCTCGCGCCAAATCTAGAACCTGGATCGGTTTCCGATGACGGCGAACTGGCGACTACGTTGTATGCAGCAGAGGACGATAGGCATACGAACATCCTCGAGATCATGGACATGCTTAGCGCCGATGAAGAAGACACTGATGATGATATTGTTGAAACAGATGCTGACGGGTCGTGGTGAACATACGCACCCTCCGGACTTGCGTCTCGTCGATGGTCGTCAAAAACGAGGATATTGCGGAAAGCGCTGGATAGCACGTCTGCAGCTTCTGCCCGACGAAGAAGCCAGCGATCCAGAGGAATTCCTGAGAGCTTGTCAAAGACGCCAGCCCCACACCTAGAGGTCAGTCGTTGGAGGCAGCCTGACAGGGGCGATGTACGAGATTGTGAGTGGTTTATGCGGAGGTGCGGAGGTACGAGGTGCTGCGAGGTGTTTTCGAAACTACCACTGAGGATAAGCTTGGTCGTGGTTTGATCGGAGGAAGCTCAGCTTCCCGGAGATGGACGAAACAGGCGCCGCTTATCAGGTGAGTGATGAGTCCCTCCGCTACTTGACCACCACGGCGCCCAAGCGACTGGCGATGTGTGCAGCTCCACTGCGTCTGCACCCACGTCGTAGAAGGCATTGCGCTGATACTGGTATGTCTAGAAGCAATGTGTCGACCAGCATATCCGTGGGTCACAATCTCAAGATTGGCATATGGTCAGGGCACGAGAGTATTCCGGTGAGTGAGAATATTGTTCGCCGAGAGCAGAATTGCCTAGTACTTCATAAGCGCAAGATCTCGATGAAAGGTGTCGTCGAAGGAGGGCGATGTTAAGTACGTATTCAGGTAAATATATTCTTTCTGTTGCTCACTGCTTCCTAATTCGGTTGCACGGCACAACCCGGCTTGGCGGCGGATCCAGTCGAGGAAATAACGCAAGTCAAACACCTCGCTCGTCGAAAATTTCACGCGTCATTCTCATCACATCAAACCTTTTTTCATTCTTCGCCATGACGAACGGCAAAGAACGAGAAGAGTCTCCGAGAGACGAGGCGAGAAGAGACGGAGAGAGGGGTGGGCATGAGCGTGGACGAGAGAGTGGTACGGGGAGTGGTGCGCAACGAAGACTTGGTATGCAGCATGGCGGCACCCAAGCCCCTGCTGATCCTCGTCCTGAGTATTGGGTTCCACCTTGGAGATCGGATAGCTTACCGCTAAGAGAGCCAACAGGAAACGATCGACCTGCCTCTGGTACCGCCGGTGTCACGCCGCGGTATCAGGGGTTTATGGGAGGTCAGCCACCTCCGGCAGCGCAGCCAGCGGGTGATGTGCGTTCGAACTTCGACAGGAGGTTCAGGAATCCGCCACGGCATCCATCGCCACCGCGCAATCCGCAAGGCTTTGGTCGGCAGGTGTCGCCACCACGCAGCCAGCAGAATCGTGGACGGCTATCGCCACCGCGCAGTCAGCAAGGCTTTGGTTGGCAGGTATCACCACCGCGGCGTCAGGAGAACCGTGGTCGGCAACCATCCGAGCCGCGCAGGCAGCAGGATCATGGCCGGCGTCCATCGCTGCCGCGTACCCCAGCTACTCCGGCGAAGACTTGTCGCACGTGCCAGGAAGATGGGCATGAGTTCTGGGAGAACAAGTGCACCGGCATATGCCTGCATTGTGGAGAGCCGGGTTCATACCACCGCGGCGTGAGGTGCCCGAAAGGCAATACGATAGGGGTATATCCAGCTGAGGTCAAGGCCAAGGTGACAGGGGAAGACGAGCGGCAACAGCTCTCGCGCTACCACCAATTGCATGAGCGACTTGTCCGTGAAGATGCAGCCAGGCAGATGCGCTTGGTGATGCTGAGGAGGATAGTGGCGGCTAGGCCTTATGGAGGAGCAGCACCGAACGTCAGCGAGCCACCACGGAGTGATCCTGGACGGCAAGAAGATGTGAGGTCGCAACCCGAGGATGTAAGGTCGCCACCCGAAGACATCGAGACTGATGAGCAGGCCGCGAAGAAAGCCACCATCAAGCAACGCAGAGACGAAGCCGCCGAGGCATACGTCAAGACCGACCCACCGGAAGACTGCCTAGGTCCCGCACGGAAGAGGTTCCTCAAGGCGGAGCGGAATCGCAAGCAGGCATACCTCGATGAGCTACAGGCCCAGTGGGAGGCAGAGTATGACTTGGAAGCTGGTCGCGCGCAGGGTGAGAGTGGGCAGGGTGCTGGTGATGGCGACATGGACTTCGAGCAGGAAGAAGTCGTCGACCCAAGCCTGACCATGGGTAACCTCGCGGACTTGACTGGCGGACTGCATACCGCACCTTCTCGCGCTGCTTCTGTCGTGTCTATCGAGTCGCAGCTGAACGGCAACAACGCTTTCTCTGCTTCCGATGGGCACGTGGACCAGCCGACGGCATACCCAGGGGTCGTCCATGCGGTACACCAACCCGTGGCAGACCCCTCGGCGGAAGTCGTGCTGTCGGAAAATGCAGCGGCAGTAGAGGCACCGGCCGTAGCCCCGCCAGACGGGAACGGTGACGACCTCATCGACTGGGATGATGAGTAGCCTCGTGGATATATGTCAGCATGACTGAACGTGCAGGAGTTGCATGTGAATAGTGTATCAAAATCATTGATACGACCACATTGTGCCTCCTTTTGTTCAATTACTACATCTGCAGCTTGACTTCTCAACACAAGGAAGGTCATTCGATCATCGCAGACTTCGGCCAGGTCATAAGCTGGACCATCGTTGCTTATGTCACATGGATGATCGTTAACGACGAGGACATTTCGGGTGCGTGGCGGCCGATTCTGCATGACTTTGGCAGAGACCACTTCATTCCATCGGCCGCCACAGAATTCATTCAGCCTTACGACTGTGAATGCTGATACCCGCGGGGCTGGCTCACACGCGGTGGCTCTTGTCAAAGCTAGCATATCATGCGCCCATCACCTCAAAGTAGATCCATGATATCCTTGTCGGCGTCGCTCGCCAGCAGATCAAGCATTCCCTAAGCATAGATTAGTCTCCACACAAGCGTACCTCTGTATCGAAGTTCCACTCACCTTCGGCATCACTCCCTTCCCATCCTTCCCTTTCACGTATCGGAAGGGCATGCTGACACTTTCACCTGACTGAGCTCCCTCGTGCCCACTTGTGCTGGCCGGAAGTTTGATGTCCGGTCTGTCCACGTACGGGATGTTGCCAAGAGGTTCTACAGATAACATATCAGTATGCAAGATCTTGTGCTCTCCAACGCATGGTGTTGTAATGCTCACGACGGTCAGCGACAACTATCCTGGTGACTCGCGCAGCAGTGTCTGTAGTCATTTGTTCCTGACCCAGCCGTCGTCCTTCGAAGCCCATCTTGCGGAGCTCGCCCGTCCGATCTAGATCCACATCAGCTACACATTAAGCCGTGTTGATCAAAGTGCATACCTCTCGGTGGATCATCTCCCAATATCCCGCCAAACAGAAACACATCAAACTTCTCGCCATCCTCCGGACTCAAGTCCTTCTCAGCTTTCGGATCGAGCAGGCAGACATTTCTCCTTCGATCCCCTTGATAGAGCGCTTCCACACTCTGTTCAGTGACGCTAGACGACGGCAACGACAGTTGCTTTCCAACACCTGCTGCAGAAGAAAGCCCAGAAAGTAGGAAATTCCAAGGAGGTGTCGAGGTTTCACACTCTTCATATATGCATTTGTACTCCAGAGCCTGCCACTCTTCGAGTTCGGGGTCGAGATGTTCGACTATGATAGTGGGCTTGCCACTTGCGCCGGCACTCATCTTGAAACAAATGTGTGAAGGTGAAAAGTGTAAAAGTTGAGCGAAGCCAACAAAGTTCTGCCTTGCCAAGGCCACGATTTTGACCTCACCTCGTGTCTTGACCAACAACTTTTTTGAGAGACCCTTTCACTGGGATCGGATGTGGATATCGACATGGACGACACAAGCCCATACACAGAAGCCAACGACCCTTTCGAAAGCCTGTTGTCCCTGGAGCAACAATACCACACCGAAGGCTACCAGCTCGGTCAGGCCGATGGCGCACGTGCCGGCCGCATCGAAGGCCGAATCTTCGGCACCGAGAAAGGATTCGAGAAGTTCCTCGAGATGGGCCGTCTGGCCGGGAGAGCAAGCGTCTGGACCGCACGTCTAGCAAAGCCAAATTCGGGCGATGTTGATGGTGGCGAGGCGAGGGCACCAGCTAGCGAGAGGGTCACCAAGCATGTGCGACGATTGAGAGAGCTCACGGATCCGGAGACGATTTTGACAGATAATTCGGAAGATGCGGTGTCGGAGTTCGATGACAGGTTGAAGGATGCTAAAGCGAAAGCGAAGCTGATCTCGACTCTGATGGTGGAAGACATCATCAATACTAGCAACGATAGCAGTAAGGCAGGAACGAGACAAGATGGCAAGGTTCCGAGTGGGAGCTCGAAGGGACTCAAGGGATCGGGAGAGATGGAGGACTTTGCTGGTTTACCTAAAGCAGCGATGAAGAAGAAAGCTTGAGGGTTGCTACTGCCTGGTTTGCATATATGTCAGTCATGGGAGCCAATGCTGCCGCAACATCGCGGGGTACAGAGCTATTCCGGCTCGATGACAGCTTCGCCAACCTCGAGCTGTTCATCTGCAGCAAAGGCCACGCTGTGTCTGTGATGAGCAAAGCCTACTGCGCAGTCGGCAGCGCTGCAGACTCGTCCACGTTCTGTTGCGCCTGGTTCGCAGCATCCTCGGCAGGCTGTTCTGGGTGGTCCAGCTTCGTCCTCTTCCCGTCGCTCGCACCGTCCAGCTGCTGCATCTGAAGATTGCTGACATCCGTCAGCGGTGCTCTCTTCACGCCACCTGCAGACGCGAAGCCACCCGGGCTGTTCACGCTGGTGGGCGGCCTATACGCTCCACGGCCTTGAATGCCGGCTGCCGCGGGAGGCATTCCAATGCGCCTGTGGGCATCCGCAGATGGATTGACGAAGTTTGCGCGTATTGGTGTCGTGGTACCATTCAGTCCGTTACCGTGCAGTGGTGCCGGGCTTTGCGGCCGCTGCTGGTGGAGTGGTCCAGCTAGCTGTGGAGGTCTCATCTGTGGCTGTTGGCCATCATTTCCATCCGTGGGCCCAAGCGCGGCACTCTGGCTTTGCTGAATTGACGACCTCGTGATCGGCGCACTTTTGCCCGTATGAAGGCCATGCGTGCGCCGTATCGAGGTCGCTTCGACGTGTGGGTTGAAAAGCTGCTCTTTACCGACGTTCACAGGTCGAGTACCTTCCGCCACATTCACCAGCTCTGCACTCCGCGCCTTCACGAAACCGTCGGGGAGACCAGGAGGGGGCATCCGTGGTGCAACCATGTTGTCTGGTGTTGGAGACCCATCCCTTGTGCCTGGCGTGTCGGCAGCTGCTGTCGCTGAAGATGGGTTGGATCTTGAACCGCTTGTGTCTCCATGCGTCCGAGGCGGTAGAGGCGCGTTACCTGGTTGTGGTTGCGGTTGCTGCTGCTGCACTGGCTGCTGTGGCGGTGGCATACGAGCTGCGGGTGGAGCTTGCGGTGCATTGTTCGACGGTCTCTGTGGTCCTTGTGGTCTTTGCATGGTTTGTGGAGGCTGGATCAAAGCCGGCGCCTGCAGGTTTGGTGGCCGCATCTGGGGCATAGAGTGCATTCTCGGGACTCCTTGCCGCTGTTGGCCTTCTTGCCCGGGTCTAGGGGCGACCTGCCTGTCTGGCGTCTCCATTGCCGTATCGTTGAGCCTGACCTCGTCCGGATGATCGAAATCGGTCTCATCGAAAGCATTTCCACCAAAGTCGTCCTCGAACTCCACTGATCCATACGACCCATTACTCTGCGCACTCGGCTGCCTCTGTTGTGCTTCTCTAGGCCTCCCATCCTGCTGCACGACTTGTCCGAGACCTGCCTCTGGCCTGACAGGCATGAAGTCAGGATGCCGATGCAGGTTTCTCTCTGCGTCCCACCGACTGGGCTGCACCTTGACCTTCTGCACCTTCTGCAGGTAGTCCTTATCGTATAGACAGTTTCCCAGCACGTTTCCAAAGTTCCTCAACGCCCGCTTCATCGCATCCGTCGCAGCCTCCTTCTTCGCTTTTTCAAATGCAGCAGCCTTGCCTTTGCAGTTCTCAATGTGGCCGTACCCGATGTCCTCGTGGAAAGTACCATCCCGTATCGTGACGCGCACTATCGTGCTGAGCCCGAGGCTGATCTTGCCGGATTGTGGGTGCTCGTCCACGAAGTCGATTTGAACGTTTTGTATACTGCTGCTCCAGCCATTGAAACCAAAGACTTCGTTGGCGAGGTTTATCGCCTTCTCCGCTGCCAGGTAGTGAACCTTGCCACCGCCCGCTCCCGGTCGCGTTGAGACATACTCGGGGCCAAGTTGCTTGTCGAGACGAGCCTGGAGGGTGGAGATCTCTGCTGCGCTATAGCCAGAAATGTGGTGTTTGTGGTCGATGAACGGGTTCGTGGTGGCGGAGGTCTCTCGATGCTGGTCGCCCGGTCTGGTGGGTGTTAGTATAAACACGGTGGCAGTGAGTATCGCGCTCACAATGGCATGTTGTGTTGGGTGTTATCGCATCTGGTAAAAGGTGTATGTGATGGTGGTGGTGGTGTTGACGGTGTTGATGTCGTCGAGGTGGAAAGAGCCGGGTGACGCGACGCGGAGCGATTCCGGGAACGGCCGACGCCTGAGCACGTGATATCAAGATTTCGTGGCTGTGTCACTTTTCGAGGTCGGGCTGAGGTGTCAATAAGCATGCGATGATTCGACGACGATGAAGAGAATCTACCACACTGCAAGATGAAATAATACCTACACCTTCAATGCCGCGCACACGACCGCCTCCCTCCCGGCGGCGCATCGCTATCCCCTGGTCCCCCCTCATTCTCCCAACTCTCACACTTCTCCTCACACTGTCATGGCTTCCCGGGGTGTCCGCAGAGGGTCAGTCGGCCGCCGACTTCTTCGTCTCCTCCCTGCCAGGCGCCCCCGAACCTCTCCTGAAGATGCACGCGGGCCATATTGAAGTCCTACCAGAACACCACGGCAACCTCTTCTTCTGGCACTTCCAGAACCGACATATTGGCACCAAGCGACGCACGGTAATATGGCTGAATGGTGGGCCGGGCTGCAGCAGTATGGATGGCGCATTGATGGAGATTGGGCCGTATAGGGTAGGAGAGGGAGGAACATTACGGCTGAACAACGGCAGTTGGGATGAGTTTGCCAACGTGCTCTTCATCGACAACCCTGTGGCCACTGGTTTTAGCTTCGTGGATGGGAATGCATTGGTGCACGAATTGGACGAGATGGCAGATCAGATGATTACATTCTTGGAAAAGTGGTTTGCCATCTTTCCCGAATATGCTAGCGATGATGTGAGTATACGTTTCCTTCATGCGATCTGTGAGCTACGTGCTGACGGCTGTATTATAGCTGTATCTGGCTGGCGAGTCCTACGCTGGACAACATATACCCTACATCGCCTCGCACATCCTCACCCGGAACCGCAACAAAAGCTTCAACAAAGCCGAGAAGATTGGTCCTTGGAACTTGAAGGGTCTGATCATTGGCAACGGCTGGATCTCAGGCGTAGACCAATACACATCTTACATTCCGTTCGGCTACGAATCCGGCATGCTAGAAAAAGGCAGCCAAGCAGACGACAATGCGCAGGCACAGCTCAAGAAGTGCATGAAAGCGTTAGACGAAGGTGGCAAGGACAAGGTGGACGTCTCAGCATGTGAACTGATCATGATGGGCATGAGCCGTGACCTCCGCACCATGGACAATCAGTGTTACAACATGTACGACGTGCGACTGAAAGACTCATATCCCAGTTGCGGCATGAGCTGGCCTCCGGATCTCAAAACCGTAGCGCCCTATCTACGTCGTCAGGATGTGATTAAAGCTCTAAATATCAGCCCTGACAAGAAGACTGGCTGGGCGGAGTGCAACGATCAGGTCAACCACGCGTTCAGCGCTGCCAATAGCAAGCCTTCCAAGACGTTGCTTCCAGACCTTCTCCAACACATGCCTATCACACTCTTCTCTGGCGACAAGGACTTCATCTGCAACCACATCGGAACTGAAAACCTCATCGACAATCTGGAGTGGAATGGCGACCTGGGATGGTCGACCAATGGTGTCTTGTCTCCTAAGCGAGACTGGACTTTCGATGGTGAGCCGGCAGGCCAATGGCAGACTGCCCGTAACTTGACTTATGTCCGCTTCTACGAATCATCCCATATGGTACCGTTCGACTACCCTAAGCGGGCAGCAGACATGTTGACACGCGTCATGGGCATTGACTACGCAAGTGTCGGCAGTCCTATTGGGGACAGCTATATCGATGGAGAGAACAAGGAAGCCGTCAGACCCAGTCCCCCTTCACCACCAAAACCACCGACGCCACCGACCCCGCCAAAGCAACCATCGCCGCCAGAAACCACGAAGCCAGCGACTGAGAAGGAGGAGGCGAAGCTCGAAGCGGCGACCTGGGCCGCCTACCAGCGTTCTGGAGAGGCTGCGTTAGCTGTTGTCATCATCGCAGCCGTTGCTTGGGGTATCTTCCTCTGGCGTTCTCGGCGACGAAGAATGTCGGGCTACAAAGGTGTCCGGGCCGATGAGCCATATGATGATGGTGACGATGGCAGGCGAGTAAGAAGGGATGTGGAGGCCGCGAGGGAGTTTGACGAGGCTGAACTCGACGACCTCCGGCCTGGCGCGAAGGACAGATATGCATTAACAGAAGAGGACGAAGAGGATGGGAGAATAGGTGGGCGGGCAAACGGGCATGTGACTTGATACCTTACGAGAGCGCTTGGCGTTTGGATTTGCATATTGTGGACTGTACGCTGAGCGGATCTAGAGCAACTGTACGAATACTGCCATCTATCCAATGCCGAAGCACCAAACTCGTGCGTTCAAGATCCTCGAGATGTCTCTTTGCTGATTGCGGTGTGCCGGGTTTGTGAGAGTCAACTTTCACTCGATAGCGCACGCGAATGGCAGTACATGCAACTCACCAATTAACAGCTCAGACAGGGCGAGTGAATGACTCGATTACGAGCAAGAGGCTTGCTCAATGCGGCGAATGACAGGCGGCAAACATTGAAGCAAGCTCCAAGGCCCAAGCCAGCTCTGTTTGCTACATGTATTGTACTTCGCAATATACCAACACAAGCGTGGGTACACCGGGGCACACACCACTGCTGGAACAGCTCACACCATCAAGGCACTTCGCGTCTCTGTCAGGGAGTGCTTGAAGTACGCAACTCAATTCAGCATTACATAACCACAAAAGTAGCGACAGCCTTCGTTATGTCCAGCTCCGGATCCTACGACGGCAGTGAGGGCAGCGGGTATGGGGAGTGGTATGGTAAGTCAATGAAGACGAAGTACCCCTGCCCTGCCGTGACACCGAGACACGACACACAAGGCATATGCTGACGGTTGTTACTTCCGTGTCCGTAGGAGGAAGTCACTACCCGCCGGACCCAAATCGCGCCAGGTCCTATGGTCAAGGTCTGGAACCTGCGTACGGCGCATCACCAAGAGGGCGGTTTCTGTACATCCACAGAGAGTGGTGGGAAACAGATGATCGCCCGCGCAGGAGATCTTCAAGACCAAGTCCAGATCAGGGGTTGCGGCGCCCTGACAGAGATCGTCGTACGTATACAGGTCCAGAGCATGGACGTGAAGACAATGGAGACCGTGATCCATCACCACGACGTCCACCCTCACGAGGTCCATCTTCGCGAGGTCCACCATCTCCTGACAACTTGGGCAGTGGCCGCCGACGTCCCCGTCGGCCGAATCCACCGGCACCAGGACCAGCACCACCTTCTCTGTACAGCGAGCGTGATCGTCGTCCATACGGAAACCTGCTGGAGGCGCCGCCACCAGATCCACCGCCGGAAGGCGAACGACCAAGGCGCTCAGACGACTACGATGACCCAGCTCCTCGCTCGTCACATCCACCTACAAGGACACGTTCATCTCTCGCACGTAGAGGCTCGGTATCGCCTCCGCGGTCACGCAGTAGAAACGGGAACCTCCGTGGAGACGGCTATGAGGTTGAATCTGGACCAGCACCACAGCGCGGGAGTGGAAGAAGGCGCTCATCCGGCTTTCGCAGAGGCTCGAGACCATCACTACCGCCGCGGTCACGCAGTAGAGAGGACATTCGTGTATATGGCTACGAGGATGGGCCAGAACCTTCTCCGGCGCGCGAGAATTGTAGAAGACGCTCATTCGGATTAGGTAGACGGTCCACAGAGCCTCTGCGGTCATCATGTAAGTGTAACGTCCCATGGTCACACAGTGAGACAGTGGCTGAGACATAAATCTCCAGATCAAGGTCGACGCCCAAGTCTCAGCGAGCGCTTCGAATCCCACTTCATCAGTCCAGTCCGCCGCAGGCTCGATCGCTTCACTCACGGTCCCACCGACCACGACAGGCTGTGGCGCTCATACCCACCGTCGGGCGACAACCGACGAGAATCCATGTATCGTCGAGATCGGCCCAGGACTGAGCGAGGGGACAGTGACCGTCTCCCAGGCCTTGACGACCGGTTTGTCGACGACAATGGGTCGCCCACCGGATCACACCAGCGAGCGCGCATGTCAGACATCGAGGAGCGGGGTGTTGAAGAGGTGGGCTCAGTGCGTACTAAACGGCAAGCGCGACTGTCGTCCGTTGAGGAATCTGAGCTCGGCTATGGGGAGATGCATGGCGCGCTCCAATAACTCGTGCAGCTGATGAAGCGATTAGAGAAAGGTGTGCCCAGCCATCAAATGCTGAAGATGTAGTGAGAGATGTGCATTCGCCCGGTGGCTACATGCTCTGCCTTACTTCTAGGGCCGAGCAGGTGGATGGCCATAAGCCTGCAGGTTTTGTTTGTGCATACGGCACGTGTGCAACCAGCGAGGTGTATTGCTATTGACACGAACTTCCCTCTCGGGCTTCCGGCCTCGCAAAGTGGAGAGCAGCAACGGGCAGGTGAGGTCAGAGAAGTCGACCTATGTCCCGAAGAGCGAATATAGCGGGTCTGAGCACAGGCCGCACTCGTCGGGGCACAATTTTTGCCGACTGCAACATCGGCTCCTTTACAGCCTCACTGCCCTACTTCCACACGTGCCATTCTATTCTTCCCAGAGTACAACATCGGCTGAAAGTATGAGATATCCCCCCGTAGCCGCAAGCATAGTGGCAAGCTTCTGACATGGTCTTCTGGCCTGTTTATCCCACCTCCTTACGATGAGTATATCTACGCTTGATCCTCCCCCCTCCTCCTTTCAGTGTGCTAGACATCATTCGAGCTTGCTCAAAACTCAACATTTCTCATACTGCTTCTTAAAGCGCATCTTTACTTTTTAGTCAAAGCCTGTATTACGCCGCTGCCTGGACATACCCAACTACAATGTCGAAGACCAGCACGATGCCACCGGCCACAACCACACTCAAAGTGCCAAAGTACCTTTCACCATCCTGCCAGCAGGTCGTGGAGGAAGACTTCACCGCGACCACTGCCAGAGTTCTGATCCACTCCAAACTTGGCGATCCAAAGCTGTGGCCAAGCATCGAACAACACATATGTAATGGCGCCGCTCTTGTCTCATCCGGACACTACGCCGATATGGCGGCGGTAGTGGGCGAATATATATGGCGTGCATACCGCGGTCGCGATGCCGAGATACCAGGAATCAACGTGGGCAATATGGAGGTAACGAAGACCTACATTGCCCAAGAGCCGCAACCTCCTGAAGGCCAGTGGCTAGAGATGGAGACTGTCCTTCAAGTACCTGATAACAGCTCCGGCGATATCATTGATGCCACGATCCACAGCACCTTCAGAAAGATCAAACCAGACGGAAAGAAAGTCGAGGATCTGGCTGAGTGTACGATTCAGTTTGAGTTTTACTATAACTGGCTTGGGGAGTGGAGCAACCAGACTGGTCTACTGAAGACCAAGATCGCCAACCTCCGTACTCGTGCCCGTACAGAAACCTCTGGTGACGTCCAGCTCATGCACACCAAGAAAGCATACGACCTATTCAGATCTTTCGTTGACTATGGGCCGAAGTATCAGAACATGGCAGAAGTCGTGTGCGATATGAAAGCTTTGGAAGCGACCTCCAGGCTGGAGCTGCAGACCGATCCAGGTCATGACTACCTTGGTCCGTACTACCTCGACGCTTCTTGCCATGTCTCGGGTTTCGTCTGCAACACTGCCGATGAAGACATCAAGAAGAACGCCTATATCTCCCATGGCTTCGACGCGATGAAGATCACTCCACGCTTCAGGCCTTATCCAGGTGCGAATATCGAGAACTATTGTCACATGAAGCCGCTTCCGCAAGACAGCAGTATCCTGGAGGGGCATGTTTACATCCTGCAGGACGGCGAGGTGGTTGGGCTGTGGGAGGGAGTGAGGTTCAAGAAGATTCCCAGGAGGATATTGAATGTGTTCTTGCCGCCAAGGAAGCGTTAGTCTGGACGTGGTGTTCGCAGGTCGCTCGGTGAATGCGGGTCCTGCCACAGCAGGTGAATGTCGACTGCGATACAGTCGACGAGTCACCAATGATTCGGCAGAAACGACATGAATGCATGAATGGCAAACCTGACCAGTGTATTTACATCCTTTAGCGATCTTTTCTCTTCAGTCTAAAATGTTTGCCTACATCACAACATCTCCTTTACAGCAACACCTTCATCATGTCTGGGGACGATCAACACAACCGCAGACGAAGCTATGACTACGGTCCGCCCTACCCTTACCGAGGCGATCGCTATGTTCGCGACCCTTACGAAGAGCGTACGCTCCGAGACCTAGACCGCGCCAACGATCCCTACGCCTCTCCACAACGTGGACACTTCGATGATTCGCCAGAACATCCACGTCGTTTCCGTGAAAAACATCGCGGCCGTCGCCGCTCGCCACCGCCTGTCTTCACCGTGACGGCGCCTGACGAAGATCAGCGTGACTCCATCGGTCCACAGCAGCGTCGTGGCCCCTACGCTTACTACCTTCGAGACTCTGAGAATCCTCCTGCACGCCCACGCGCATCTGAAGATCGTGTTCCCTCGTACCAAAACCAATTCGGCGATCTGCCGCCACCTTGTAAGTACTAACTGCCTCCAGATCTCCTGAAATGCTAACGACCCTCTCAGCCTCCAGGAGTGAGCGCCTGCGCTACGATCCTGAACCACCCTCCGACCCCTTCAACCGCTACTCCACCGTTGCCGATCGTCCGTAGGGAGGAGGTCCACCTCCTCGCAATCCGTTTGGTCCTGGAGGCAGCCTTTACGATGAGGAGAGGGAGACAGGCGTCGTCCACTTTCGCTGGAGCGCGGCGATCCTCGTATCAACGATGCGGAGCCTACTCGTAACGACTACTACCGCGGGCGTGTTGGAGCGGAGTGGGGCGTGGCTGAGTACGAAGCCTATCGTGGCCGTCGCCGCCATGAGGATCGGATGCTTCGCCGTAACTCAAGGATTCGTAGTCGATCGAGGGATCGTGACCGAGATTCACCACGCCGTCGGAGCTCTGAATAGAGGGTGAGCTGGAGTCGATGCACAGTCGTACTGTTGGCTGACTGGACTGCGGCATGTGTGAGCGACTGCTGGAATTTGAGCTTCGAAAGGATGCATGGACGGAGAAGTCGACATAACGGCGTCGGCTTTCGCTGTCTACCTGGGCTTTAGCTTTGTGTTTCTGTCTTAGCGAGGTGTTTAGGTGGGTTAATATCACTGTACCGGAGGGTACCAGGTTCTCAGCAAACCTCTACATACATGTATGACAAGTAATTGATGATCATTGAGCTTAACCAGCACACCCCGCGTAGTACCCGATGAGTACATATCCAGTGTGCGCTACAGACGATTGCCCAGCTCGTAGGCGGTGCCAGCTGCAGGCCATATCTGCTCCCCTCCATCTTTCCTACCGTCTGCGTCAAGTGATACTGTGCTATCGTCTGGAGCTGTGGACGAACGGAACAAACAGCAGGCTACATTCGTGCGTATAGATTGAATAATACTTCGATCACTTTACATTTGCCTTGCTGATCTTGAAACCTCCCGGCATTAGCCTCTGAAACACGCCCTCCGGATCATACTTCGTAGCGACATTCTTCAAGAACTGGACATTCACATCACCATAGCTCGCAAGAGGGTTTTGAACCGGCGCAGCATAGTTCAAGTATGTGAACTCGTTGTGCGCCTTGACTGAAGTCATTGCTTCCTGTACCTGATCAACCCAACCCTTGAAAGCCTCTGCCATCCGCGATCGTCTTTAGGGTCGGTCCATCTTGGGACCAGGAGTAATACTGCGAATAGGATTAAAGATGAGCATGCATTCATCATCAGCGTGCAAAGTATGTATGCTCTTTGACTTACGTATCAGATCCTCCTTCGTGTCGTCCAGTCCCAATGCGTTACCTCCTCGTTCGAGACTATGCTCTGTGTACAAGCGCGGCATGGGCTCGTACACGAAAGTGAACTGCAAATCAGTCACATTCGATATAGTCTCGAAAACGGCATCGGTAATCCTCTGTGCAATCTTGATCGCTTTGAGCGTATTCTTGAATGTCATGGTGGCGCCGCCGTATCTATAGCCGTACGGCAAAGGTGCCACGTTAGCCGCAAGTTCCACGATCGTCGTAGGACCTGCGGTGTTTGCCAGCTGTGGTTCTATGGACTGGGCTTCCTCGAAAATGGGGCGATTGGCGATGTCCTTCGCATAAAACATCGTATTGGCAATTTCTTTGGTCCCCGTAGTGGTGTTGTAGACGAAATTGCTGTTCAACGCCGCATCTTGGTCATGGTGATTGTTCGTTGTGAAGTTTTGGCATGCTCGGTGGTGTTATCGTTGCATGGGTACGCCACACTCCCGCCCCAAAGCCTGCCAGTCGACTCAAAGGTTTGGATCTTTACCCTCGTTACGATGCCAAAATTGCTGCTTCCGCCCTTCAAGGCACGAAAAAGGTGGCTATGGTTAGTGCTGCTTGCATTGACGACCTCGCCTGAAGCAAGCACCACTTCGAAGTTCAGGACATTGTCGGCTACCCATCCAACTTTGGGAGAGAAGAATGACAACCCACCACCAAGCGTGAGCCCACCGACTCGTACAAGACCATAGCGACCACCTGGAAAAGCAACACCGGTGTCATTGAGCTGGGTATATGCTTGCAGCCAGGTGCTTCCAACCCCAAGGGTTACGCTTCTGCGATCGGATGACAGCGTCGTCTCGTTGATGTAGCGGAAGTCGATCGTGATGCCGTTGTTGATATCATTCGCGCCTGGCGTAGGTGTGTGGCCACCTGACTTGACGGCGAACGGACAGGCAGCGGCAGATAGGATTCTAACAGTATGCGCCACACCGGCGGTATCGACGGGTTGGATGATACAGGACGGGTGGAGCATCGCAGTGACGGACCAGCGTATGTTCGCCGCAGCGTATTCTGCGCCAGGGCGAAGCACATCGCCGACACGTCCTTGATGAACGGCATTGCACTAGAGGTGTGTCAACGACAATGGGAATATATTAGATCTTTTGGTCGCTTACGCATTTCTGAGTTCCAACCGAAGGCATAGTGTATCCAAAGGTAGGGTACAGTAAGCTCCATGCCAACACTTTGAGCGCCATTTGTGCTAACGAAGGGTTGCTGATCTGGAGTTGTCAAGGAACCAGGTACACCAACAGTCGCGGCAATACTTCGTGCCGATTGTCAATATGTCGTGCGATTTGACCTTGTTCAGGTAGAGTTGAACCGATATGTGTCCAACAGCGGGATTGAAGGTGACGTCCAATTCGAGGATTATTGAAGTTCTGATACGTGAGAAGGGAGAAAGCAGATCTATACTTGAAGGAAGAGCGTACCCTTCGAGACGTATTATACCTGCGATGATTGCGAGCGACGGAGTACCACTCGTGGCGATATGCGACTGTCGCAGTACATGAGCGAATCGCGCACATTCGCACATGATCAGTCAGCAGCATTCACAAACCATCCATTCCTTGCGACCATTTACAGCGCGTCGGTATTGCGATGAAGGGCGTTAGTCAATACTTGCGCAGTACTCTAGTTACTCAGGCAAGCACGCACCCGTATTGTATCGGCGCTGTAGTGACGGCTGCAAGGCAGCTGTAAGGCAACTGCCCGACGCAATGATTTCGTTTCATTGGTTGACCGATGGCTTCGCTGAAGATTGCGGCAGATGCATTGATGGCCACAGTTTGGGCACCTTTTCGTTGACACATCCCACTCGATACGCAGCTGGACTCTACCACGGCCCATTCCGCTATTCTGGTCGGTAGTGGCTCAATCAAGACGGTTTACCGGGGTCTTCCCAGCACTGGCACGTTCCGAATTGTTGATAGGATTCTCAAGGATCATCAAGGTGACGAAGGCAGAATCAAAGGGGGCTGCCGCCACCCAGTACTTCTACCGTGGCTGTATCGCCTGATTGCCCGGCAACTGCATCGCATCTGGATCCCAGTCCGTCTCCATCCAAGGCATCATCGGCATCTCCGGCGTATCGAGCTGCTCACCACTCACTCCAAAGTCCGTGATATACGCATTTCACGGTTCCAACCAGCTTGTGTCTTCCACTTCATATGTAGTCTGACCGTCGAAAGGCGGACTGACAGTAGCAGCTTTCTCCTTAGGTGCTAGCGGCAAGCGGCTCGCCGCGTCATCATTTGTAGTTCGCCAGGTATGCGGCGCTCCACTCTCACCACTGGCGGATTGGCGGTTTCGATAGCGCGCGGCGCAGAAGACGGCGTCACACATCACCGAGGCGCCCAGACGACTCGTGGTAACAAGATCAGTGGAAGAGGGTCGGCGATCAGCAGCATACTCGAGGCGAAGAATTTCGACGAACGTTTCAATATGGACAGCGGCGCGGACATGGTCGCGGTCTTTGTGGAAGGCTTGGAAGATCTTGTGCGCATCCATGAGACCCGTAACTGCGAGCTCACGGTCTTGTTGTGTAGCAGTGTGGGAGCTCGAAATGAATCGGAAGAGATATGCCGTTGCGAAGAACAGTGTGGTAAAGTGCTGCTTGGGGGGAAATGTTAGGGCGCCGACAGGGTAGCGGTTTCCGTCAGTGGGAACGAGACTCAGGGTCATGATGTTTGTGATGAGCGTCGTAGAGGCCATCAGACCTTTCTGGAGCGCAGTTTCCCGGTGCAGAGATTGGATGTTGTCGTCTTTGGGGTCATCGGCCGCAGGAAGTGCGAGAGTCATAGCGTAGAGGTAAAGCTTTGCCCCTTGCAACTCAGCCTCCAGATATGGCGTCCAACAAGTTCGGTAATCTGCCTTGACGTTGTCCGGCTGTTCGTCGAATTGCCGAGTGAGGCCGAAGTGTGCAGTGAACGAACCACTATTACTGAGTTCCAGAAGATGGCTTGTAGAGCTAGCTTGAACTTGTCGAATGCCTAGTAGTGCTCGGAACTTGGACGGCAGAAGGCTGGAGACTTGCAAGCACGCCTTTTTAACAGTACTGAGAAGGTATGGACTAGAGATTGGCGGTGGCATGCCTAAGTAGGTGCTAAGCCTGAGTAGCAGTCAGCTCGACCGCAAGACAATGGATTATGATCGGCTGGAAGACCTACCGTATACCAATGTCGAAGCAGCTCAGCCAGTTTGAAGACAAGTACTCGGAAGTGTAGCTCTTCTTAGCGACCTCGCCCCACCCCGTCCAGCCTCTGGTGATGGCTCCTTCTGATATCGGACTGTAAAGGCTGAGCTGCATTGCTGCATTCTGGACCAGGCCAAGATAGTTCCAGCTGGGGTCGTGCTGTTCCTTGTCTTTCGATATTGGCCAAAGTAAGAGCAGTAGGAGGGCTTGCACGGTCTCTACGGACTGAACAGAGGTAAGGAAGATCCTTGATAGCAGATTCTCTAACGGGCCGCAAAGTTGCAAGTGAAGGGTTTCGGACTTGTCATGCCGTTGAGAAGCAACGAGGACGATCGTCCAGAAAAGCAGAGGAGATTCGCTCTCCAGGGAAGCTAAAGAGAATACAGGCTTCAGAACCGGCAATGCGGGTAGTAGTAGCAGTGATCTGAACATACCGAAACCGCTTACTGTTGGAACAGCTCGACAACAGTCTCAAGGCGTAACGAAACGCCCTCTAGACAATGGATAGTGCACTGTTGGTTCTCTTGGAGTCTGAGCCAGGATGTCGATTCCTGGCCAGTTGCATGTGAGTGTGGAGCCTTTTAGGGTGATCAGCTAGATGTAGGGTCAAGGGAGTGCGGTGATCTGGTCGCAAAGTTTCACTGAGACTCCATGAAGTTGTGGGCAGCTTAGGGACATCCTTATTTCGAGCTGGATGCAAGTCATGGATTCCATTTGTGATCTCTTGCGTAATCCTAAGTCAGATGCTGTCAGTGCGTGGTCTCGAATCACACCTAGGGCACGATTTACCTTCTCGTTGCTATTCGTTTGAAGCTGGTGTCAAAGCGACATTCTAGATTCCTGCTGGTGCACCTGGAGCAGGACCTAGGTGCCGTCTTGCGAGAGTCGCACGCAAGCTTAGCCTGTCTACAAACTGTACAACTTTTGGCTCGACCTGGAGTGGGCATGGCCGCATCAAGCAGCTCCGGTAGAGCAGCCATAGTTGTAGAGCGCGCGTAGGCGGCTTTACATTGTGCTACTATGTTCGGTGAAGATATATGTAGATACGGTGGCCACGTCACTTCGAAATGCATATGGGAACTGCGGCTGATTGAGCTTTCTGGGGCTCGTCTGGTTTTACCCTACGTTGACCATATAAATGACGACTCCTGACAACAATCATTAACACAGCATTCGAAGGCAAGCTCTTCCACCAACATCTATCCTTCGATCTACCAAAAGTCTCTTGTATAAACATGGAACCCATCACCACGCGTAAAGAGTATGATCTGACATGTGACCACACTACCTAATCACTAAATGTGCCCACTACAGCCCCCGAACAGTCGAGCGAAAGATAGCCTACCAACACCAACTTGCCGACCACCCTGCATGGACTATCATCGCGCTCGTCGTGACCTATCCTCCCGGCGGGTCGACACCTCCACACCATCATGGTGCTGCCAATGTCTTCGCGTACGTGCTCGAGGGCGAGATACTGGGTGCGATGGATGATTGCGATGCCAAAGTGTACCGTGCTGGTGACAGTTGGTTGGTCAGCTCTCACCAGTACTCTCTGATGTTTTGACAACCTAACGACGAAGTTGCTGGCCAGGTCTGAGCCACCGGGCTGCCGACACCGATTGAGCGTCAATAATAGCAAGACGGAGCGAGCAAAGTTTATGGCGACGTTTCTGATCCGGACGGAAGTACTGGATGAACAGGGATTCGATAAGCTGACGCAGATCGAGCCGGAGTATATGGCACAGATGTGAAGAACCAAACGCAGTTGGATGAAGGTAATGTGTTGATCTAAAATGTTGCTTTAGCTTAATAGTATCCACCGTGCCTGTGACCAGTGCCCAACTAAGTTTATGCTTACCATGCCCTCGGGTGTGATCGAACCACGGAACGGGTGACAGTCTGGCGGACGTCTGTTGAGAAGACAGGCAAATCGATGTTCCAGATGATCCTCCAAGCTGGGCCTGATAGGCTGTACATAGTCCAGACGAGCGGCTTCGAGTGGACGTAAGACCGGACCGGAAGTGAAGCAATTGAGGCACCATTTTCCACAGACTACATATCTTTGCAACCGTTCCGTCTTGTGCTCTGTCGTGTCAATAATTCCGGCACCGGCTCGAAATGAATCATTCTGAAGTGAACGCCGAACGCCTCGCTGAAGCAATACCTGCAAATCCCTCTGCGGACCCCATCCCCGTCATGAACCGCGTCCTCCCTTCAACCCTACCGCTTGTTGGTCTTCGGTCTGGGCTTGCACTCGTCCGCCTGCACAGGATGCAGCATGATCTTGTTCGGGTACTGCTGCGCGTTGCCACCGTACCCTTTGCTCCAGTCGTAACTCACCGCGTATGCGAAAATGTTGCCATTCCTGGAGAAGTCGGTCGCGCTGATCGTGCCGCCCACCTCGGGGTAGCCCTTCAGCCGGTGCTTCGCGTCCTTGTCCCAGAAGTGAAATGTTCCGTCGGAGCCAGCTGTCGAGAAGGTGCCGTGCTGCGGATGGAAGCTGATGGCGTTGACGGAGAAGACGTTGCTGGTATTGCGGTCCGTGGTGTTTGGTTGGCGGTGGCACTTGAAGCTGAAGTTGTTGCTTTGGTCCTTCTCATCGATGTACTGGATGGCACAGCGTCCTTCAATACTGCCCACTGCGAAACCCGAGCCGTCGCTGAAGGTGCTCAACACGCGCGTCTGCCATTTGAGGGGCGACTGCATGGTCTTGTAGAAGGTGGTCGGGTTCTTGAGGTCGATCACGTGGATCCATCGTTCTGCCGTGCCGACTACGAGCAGCTCATTCCCGCGCACGTCCATCGAGTAGACTCGGTCCTTGCATTCGATGGAAGCCACAGGTGTTTGTTGGCGGAGATCCCAGTATTTGACCATCTTGTCCCAGCTGCCAGTGATGAGCATGGGAGAGCCGCCGAACATGATGCTATCGATGCATCGGATGGGTTGATCGTGAGCGGCGACTTGCGTGGCCTGTTGTGCGCCAGATCCCAGGTCCAGCATTCGCGCGGACTTATCAGCGCCTGCGCCGAACACCTTTTGGCCGTCCTAGAGCATATTGAATTAGTGTATCCTTTGAAATGGTGCTGTGCAGCTATGTTTCATACCTTGCTCCAACAACAATCCAGCACCGGCCCCTCGAAGTCCATCATCGCCCTGCCCTGCGTCTGCCCGCTGCCGTCGACCTCATAGATGCGCACCTTCTTGTCCCAGCTACCGGCGGCGAAATGGTCGCTCGCCGAACTGAAGCGGATGCTGGAGATGCTGTCTTCGGGCGGGTTACTGACGGGGATGTCTTTGCTGAGGTCGCCTTGTGTAGGATTTGCCGACGAAGCAGCTGGTTGCTGTGCGCCGAAGAGCGACATGCTGCCTGTTGGTGAAGTCGCTGATCGCTTGGTGCCGCTGATGGAGAGGCTGCTGTAGACCATGTTGGCGTGAGTGGTTGCAATGAGTGTGGTGGAGACTTACTGAAGAGCTTGCGAACACGCGAAAGCTGGAGGTGAGGTGCGACGAGAGGTGAATGTGCTCTTTTATGTTTCACTGCACTACACGTCAACCTAACGCGAGAAGGAATAAGCTTTCCTTTAACGGGCCGCTCGCCGCACCTTCCCCGTTGTCGAGCCTTGCAGAAAAGTACCTGATTCCTCGCGTTGCCCGTCCACCTTTTCCTTTCCTCAACTCCTCGACCAAGAATCGCAATAAGAGCTCACACACCGACAGCACCTCGCTTTCCCAAGCTTGGTGCTCGTCACTGTCACACATCGCTCTTGGGAAAGTCCCCGGACCGCACCACACTGCTCACCCAGTTGGTGCCCACCTAAAGGTGCCGCCATAAAAGCATTCATTGCGGCTCATCTTACCTCAACCTCCATCCACTCCTCACGCCCTCATCACCGTTCGTACTCCTGCTGGGACGCCTCGCTCGCTCGGATGCTGCTTGGCATGTGGGACCGGCCTTCGGGTTGCCTTCGCAAGAGGGAGACAAGGACATGAGTCTGCGCCCCTTCTGAGTTCATCTCGCTGCAGCTTAGAAGAACAGCTTGGGAGGAGGTGGGAGGAGCACGCGGGAAGTCAAGGTGGGTTCACAGGTTGGGCGTGGGAGCTTACTTCGTCATGGTCAATAGGTATGCGATTGCCTGCTCATTCCTTGCCAGCTGAAACTCGATTTTGCAGGCAGGTGGACGACAGGTAACTCGATGGGGCTTACTTGGTGCGAGGAGTTCACACCACTTTTTGGGTCTGCAGGGTGGGCATCGCTCATGCCTTTTGCTGTGTCGAAGCAGCCAGACTCTTTCGCCTACCATATGGTGGCATGCAGGGACCGATGGAAGACAACTCCAGGTGATGACAAAAGTATTAGAGTCAAGCACTGATCTCAGTCTTCTCCACGCGTTGCTTCACTGTGGCCGTGGGTTGGCGATCGATGATGCTACAGATACGACGGTAACTGATGGACGTTGCTCTTCTTTAGCTTAGTATATAGCGACATACGAAGGCTGATCGGAATACTTCAAAACTCCTTGATGATAATTTTGCTTCTCCTTCCTTCCTCCTCCACCTTCGCGGCAACTGAGCGCTTGCCTCGCTCTTTGTTCTCCATAACCTGAAGCTCCGCAATCACTGCAGATACTCTTCGGAGTGGGAGAGTCTTGTCAAAAACGTTATTGTAAGAGCCGAGGCCCTCTTTGTGATGGGAATCATCGTGCGACATGCGGGCAGGCGCGATACCAAAAGGCCGCAGCAGCAAGCGCACTCCTGCGGTCATCCTTGCCCTTGACATCAACGCCGACTGCACTTGGACAATCGCAGCGAGATGTCAAATACCTCAGCTCTGCTGATAATCCAGCTTATTACTTTGTCACGAAGCATTATTATTGGCACACATGATCAAGAACTTCTTGGAGCACGAAGCAGAGCAAAAAGAAGAGTGTGCCGAGTCAGGAGACCAACAGCCACAACGTCCAAATGCAGGAACCGACGCCCTTGGCGATCATCAGGCGACCCGGGTAGCTCGTGTTTCAAGGCGCCACGCTTCTACTGTAATCTAAACACTCCTATTTCTGAATCCTTCCCACGTTCGCGCGCTCCTCGCCCGGCCTAGCCAGCCTTTCAATTATATCAGCAGAGCAAGTCGCTGCCTACCACAGGATGCACGTTCTGGAACGGAAGCTTGAACGACAGGCAGATAATAAGATAGGTCCGCCGCCGCTCCATCGTTTGAAGCCGGCGGTCCACATATTTCTTTCATCAAGGTGACACACGTTTGTGTGCTGCCCACACTCGTTTCTCTTTTATATCAGCACCCTCCCTCTCGCTCATATCATTAGCCCCCAAGGCGTGATCACGCCATTCCACTCATTTCGCATACTTGTTCTATGATCGACACGATGCATCGGCTCGAGCTTCTCACACTTTTGGTCTCTTTGGGGTACGCCCATGTCCTTCGCACGCCTTCAATTGACAACCCGGCTCTCCTGGAAGCAAGAAAGGATGGCTACGACGACAATATAGTCAAGATCGACGCGAATGCACCAGACCACAACCAAGACTTTTACCGGTTCGTGACAAGGCCGGATATCGATGCTCCAAGATGGAATATACAAAAGCACAACGAGTCCGCTATAGCACCCGGCTATTGGTTCCTCGCGCCGTATCAGGACCCCAGACAAAAAGAGCGCGGTGGAGGATGGGTTGGGCCACATATATACGACGGAAACGGCGAGCTGATATGGAGTGGTGTACCCATGCTAAATGGTTTTGATGCCTTCGATTTCAAGGTTTCCAACTACAAGGGTCAGGACATGTTGTCGATGATCTACCGCCACGAGAACGGCATCCTCATCAATTCGCAGTACGAATTGGAAGAGGAACTTGACGTGCAGGACGAGCATGGAGGACGATTGAACATGCACGACTTTAGCCTTGCAGAGAACGGGACGACTGCGCTGATGCTCAAGACTTTCACGAGGTCGGCGGAGCAAGCGGAATTGGACGCTGCGGACATGGAGTACGAATGCCGTGTGCATTACTACGGCTTCGAGGAGCACGACATCGCCACCGGCGAGGTTCTGTTTGACTGGAGGTCGCAGGGCATTGTTGGACTGGAGGAGACCGTGTTTGCGCATCGTCCGAAGCTGGCATGCCATCGTGATGGTGGACTCGACTATATCCACGCAAATGCACTGGACAAGTTCCCTGACGGTGACTACCTCCTCTCGGCACGACACTGCAACGCACTCTTCAAGATATCCGCAAAAGACGGCTCGATTGTATGGCGATTCGGTGGTAAGAAATCCGACTTCAAATGGAATGGCCACTTCTCGGGACAGCACCACGCAAGGGTGCGAGGACAGAACAGCACGCACACTATGATCTCCTTCCTTGACAATGCCTACGTGCCATCTGCGGAGCACGTGTATAGTAACGACATGTCAAGAGGCTTCCTGATTGCTCTGCGTACCGACCAGGAGCATATGACGGCCGAGACAATCGCGCAATACGACCATCCGGACGGCGGATATGCTCCTGGCAGAGGCAGCTATCAAACTTTACCGAACGGTAATACGTACGTCGGATGGACTTCATACTCGCTCTTCTCGGAGTACGATGCCGACGGCAACCTCATCCTGGAAGCAAATCTGCGGCCAGAGCTGAAGTCGTATCGAAGCTACAAATTCCCTTGGGTCGGCCACCCCGCAGAGCTGCCGTCAGCGAGGTCAGTCGCAGTCTCCACGGACAGGAACAGCACCGTCACGACAAGCGTGCACGTTAGCTGGAACGGAGCCACGGAAGTCGCAACTTGGAAAGTGTATCACACCAAGGCCGATGGATCTTCCGAAAAGCTTCTCGCATCCTCGCCCAGACAAGGCTTCGAGACCGCCTTGACGTTCCCGGGCTACGCCAAGCACGTCGTTGTCGAAGCTTACGATAGCCAAGGTAAAGCGCTCGGAAAGTCAGATGTGGTTAAAACCGTCGAACCATTGAACCTCTATAACGCGGCCGTGCTCGAAGAAGACCGCTGGCAGCAAGAGTCCGGGAAGGGTTTCTCCGCGAACATCGCTCCTGCAGCCTCATCGTCGACTCCATTGATGCCAATTTCCGCCGGCAGCTTCGGAATTGCGTTCGGTTTCGGCATTCTGTGTTGCGCGATTGGCATTCTAGTCGGGTTCCTGCTGTGGAGGGCAAGGTTCGCAACGCAGATGACGAAGTGGCCGTGGCAACGAGCTTCATACGAGAAAATTAAGGAGAAGGATGATGCCGACGAGACATTGGTTGGTGAGGAGACTGATCAGATGTTTCAGAAGAAGCGGGTGCCGGATGAGGAGCACCATACCTTGTCGAGAGACAGTTCGGAGGGAAGTGAAGTTTAGCGCGAAGAAGATTCAATCCATGCGTACTTAGCGATTATGAGTACTTACCATTCGAACCATGAAGAACAACTCCCTTCCCTCCTCGAACGTACGCCAGCATTCACAACGGTACGTACCGATCGGAGCGGCCTCTTCTCCGGATGCCACAGCCGGTCCCATGTAAAGACAGCTTCATCCGAAGAATCGTCGACCATAGTTCTCACAAACTCCGCGCCGAACATCAAGCAAGAGTAATTAATCAACAATGGCTTCATCAAACGGAAATCATCTGCTCGTCTTTGGAGCATCAGGTGTCTCGTACGAACAATAACCTGCATCGAGTACAACCTTTGCTAATACTCTTCCAGAGGATGGGCTTGCGTAAAAGAAGCACTATCAAATCCGTCAAAATCGACCTTCGACAAAGTGACCGGACTCACAAATCGTCCACTCTCACTAGAGGAGTCGAAACTACCACAAGACTCCCGCTTGCAGCTCGTCTCGGGCATTGACCTCACAGGATCAGTCGAAGATGTCGTGGCCTCTATGAAGCAGAAGATCGATGGCATCGAGACCGTAACGCACGTCATCTTCACCGCTTACATCGAGAGACCGGACTACGAGAGCTTGCGCGCCGTCAACACTGATCTCCTACGGACAGCCATCAGTGCCGTCGACCAGCTCGCTCCGAAGCTGCAGACTGTTGTACTCCAGACCGGAGGCAAAGCTTATGGCGTTGAGTTCAAGGACAAAGTCGAGTACAATCCTCCGCTCAAGGAGAGTGCGCCAAGGATACCTGAACCATGTAAGTCGCCTGTGTACGCAGCATATGTCGGCCAGATGCTTACACGCTTTACAAGACTACGACAAGGTATTCTACTACCACCAGTACGATGCCCTCAAAGAGCTCAGCGCTTCCCGCCCCTGGACCTTCTCCGAGATCCGTCCAGACGTTATAGTTGGTTTCACGCCCGGCACCAACTTCATGAACTGTGCTCAAGGCCTGGGACTCTGGCTCTCGCTCGCCCGGGAAGTCCACGGTGCTGGCGCTCAGATCTCATTCCCTGGCACTGAAGCCAGCTGGAACGCGAAGGCAACAGACACCTTCCAGGACATCCTCGGGAAGATGAACATTTACGCCGCCGTTAACCACGATAAATGCGGTAACGGTGAGTCCTTCAACTGTGCCGATGGTTCTGTCGCTTCCTGGGCGGACAAGTGGCCCGGCATATGCTCGTGGTTTGGCCTTGAAGGCACACCACCTGGCGAAAATCCCTACTCAGCTGAGGAATTTGTAAAGGAGCATCGTGACACCTGGCGCAAGCTCGAGGAGGAGCACAGGCTAAAGGAGGGAATTATCGACAACTTCTCATGGCGCTTCTTGTACGCCATCACGGCCATGTGTGATTTTGATCGGCAGTATGATCTGAGCAAAGCTAGATCGGTTGGATTCGAGGAGACTCTTGATACTGTCAAGGGGTACACGACTTCGTTTGAGCGGATGCGGGAGGGGAAGATCATTCCCTAGATCCAGCAACACGAGACATGGCGGTTGGGTTGTATGCGTTCGCTCAACTACCATAAAGAGCTCGAATGGCAAATCGCTGTCTCATTGCGTCGCCTCGTGCGAACACTATCATACTCTGGTGAACGATCAGCATGATGTCCATGTCGACGAAAACGGGATGTTATCGGCTACTCACGGCGAGATAGAACACAAAGCAGACGATAGCCAAGATACCCATTCCGAGGCCGTAACCAACGCTCGCCATCAATGATGGGATCCAGAAGACACTTGTGAACCCCATTACTTGTCGTCCAATGTTCAAGAAGGAAGTGAAATCCACGGGGTAATCGCGGTAGCAATCGATGCAGTAGGTGTTGATGACATTGATGATAATCTGGAGACCGCAGCTGGCAGTGCCGAATGCGATGACTGGGCCTGACCAGTGCGTGACTCTGCAGATTATATTATCAGCAAGCATTGTCATCAAGGGAGAGGGTTGGAGGAAACCGTACTCCTGCAGGCATACACCATAAGTGACAAGTCCGGCTATGGCCATAACGGACCAGGTATTCAACTTCCTGCCCTAGCCTCTGGCTCGAACAAGTCGACCACCATACTCGCACCAAAAACCCCGCCAATCGAAATCCCGATAGCCTGAAGCACACGAGCCGTCATCAACGTCCCGAAAGCAGTCGTGTACGCTCCTCCGATATTCGCTGCGAAGCTCAGTAGCATTGCTAGAATAAAGCACTGTCTCCGACCAACAGCGTCCACGAGCGGCGCCCAGAGCAGCGGCCCGAAGCTCAGGAACAAGACGTGCACGGAGGCTAGATAGCTGGCCTTGTGTTGCGGAATACCGAGTTGTTCGCTAATGGGAACTTCGCCTGGGATGATTATTGCGCCTGTGAAGCCGACCATGAGGGCGTTGACGGCCAGTTGGAAGAGGCAGATGTGTCGGAGCCAGGAGGGCCATAGTTGAGGGTCGTTGGGGTCTGCATCGCTATCGGTTGTAGTCGTTGGCGGAGAACTGCTTTCTAGATGTTTCTCCTCGTCTTGATGGGACTGCTTCGGGTTGGGCAAGAGGCTGGCCATTACTTGTGTTACTCCTCTCCGCGTGACGCTGTACTCGGTATCGTCACTCTTGTCGTTGATGTTGAGCAGTCGGTTTCAGGGATGTATGTTGTCACTTGTTCTCAGCGTAGAGTCACATTCGTAGAAGGGACGTGACCTTGGATGCATTTTACTTCGATGCTGACCGTTGTGGAGTATCGGAAAGCCTAATAGTTACGTGCAATTACCGGAAATGGTCAAGATCGAACACAACACATGTCGGGAACATCGTGAAGACCTCGCGTGTGGTCTGCATCTTGTACGTGAATCTATCAGACTCAAGATGGACCTTGAGCTTCGCCAGTCAGCTGCCAGACACCATCTCGAACTCGCCGTCTCGCTACCTTACGCTCGGGCCTCCTCTATGGCAACCTCACACCCCCATTCGCCTCTTCACTCTTCCCATCCCAAGCAAACAAATTCAGCTGCTCCCACACGAACAACCCTGCCACCAGGCCCGCAACAACTGAGAACGTAATCGCCAGCTGCGCCTGCCCGTTCCACCAATTTTCACCCCACGCCGCCGCCCAAACGAGCAGCAGCATGCCTATGATCATGAACAGAACGCTGAACATGAGATACAGCACACCCATCTGCCAGATCAAGACCTGTGCTTTACGCGGGATCTTGTAGCCATCCAGATTACGAGCCTTGGCACCGAGAAGGCCACGGATGCTGGAGTTGGCGTCGGGGCGGCATGACATGCGGTGTAGTCGGATGCTTTGAGAGGCTGCGGTTAGGACAGAGGCCAGGGAGAATATGATGCCGCAGAACCAGCAGGCGCGGACGACCCAGGGAGTGCGGCGGCCACTTTGGAGGACATCGGGCCAGGAGTTGGTGGAGGTGAGGACGTCGGCCAAGAGGCCGCCCTGTTGGGGTCAGATGTGTGTGCTGGTGAAAATGCATGTTGAACGTACGACAATACCGACGAAGCTCAACTCAGACAACTTGTTGTCTTTCCATCGTTTGGTTAGCTCGTCGCGCTCTTTTTCGTCCCTCGCGTTTAGGAGAAGGTAGATTGGGTCGGAGGTCGTCCTGGACTTGAATAACGAAGTCATGATGTTGTGATGTTGTGGCGAGACTGAGGTTGTTCGAGATTTAGGGAATAGTGTGAATGGGGCAGAGGAGCACACGAGCAGCTACCTGTACCTGGATTGTCGTCTGATGAGCAGCACGTAGGTCATCTGATGGACTTTCCAAGATTGAACCGAGCTTGCCGCGGGGCCTCAAGGATGTTTAGGTTTCACGTGAGAAGCATGCCTTGAGCATGTCGAGTTCGGGACTGCGTGCTGTGGCAATACCATACTCCTGCCTTCACATGTGGGCCATTTCGAAGGTGAGAACAGGTTCAGGTTACGTGATGAGGAGGACGGCCCTGGTTCCGCCGGCTAGAGCTAGTCATATTCCCGGCTTGGCATCGCTGCAGCCGACTTGCCCAGAAAAAATAACAACGAAGAATGAAATCTTGGCTCTTTGGAGCAGTACATGGACGCATCGGCATACTTGCGAAAGCAAGGCTGGAGAGGAGAAGGCCATTCACTGGACCACACGGACCGCGGGATCAAAAGGCCATTACTCGTGAGCAAAAAGGTCGACGTTCTTGGAGTCGGCCTGAACAAGCACACTTCTGTCTCGGATCAGTGGTGGCTGCGAGCTTTTGACGAGGGACTGCGCAATTTAGGAACTGGACAGGAGAGCGCTCTCGCGCAGGTTCAGAAGCACGGTGTTCATCGGGGAGGCTTGTACGCGAATTTTGTGAAGGGTCAGAGGATTGAGGGCAGCATTGGAGACAATTTTCTTCCGACGCCTATCACGACTGCTGGGACGAATACACCTGTTACTTCGGAAGAAGACAAATCGAGTCGGAAGCGCCGTCGAATTTCACCTGAACACGAGGCCGAGAGTGACAGCGATACATCGTCAGAAGAGGTTGAAGAAGAACCACCCGCAAGGATGTCGAGAAAACGCAAGCGGGATAGCGTGGACGGTCCAGGTCACAAAGAGCGTCCCAAGGAGGTCCGCGCCCGCCGTAAGATCGAGAAGAAAGAAAAGCTCAGAGAGAAGAGGGAGAGAGAGGGCGATAAGCTGGAACAGCTCAACCCTCGAGAGTTCAAGGCGATTCAGGTGCGCAAAACAATTGACCGGCAAATTTCAGAATACGTCGCAGCGGCAACTTCTCGAGGCCTACTTCCTGCCAGGCCGACAAATGACCCTTATCCGGATCAGGGCGCCACGGGTGCGAATGCTCTACCACTCACCGGCACGTCCGATCTACCAGAGATGGAACAGATATTCGAGACAGCAGGGCTTCTGACACCCAAGACCCCAAAGACCGGCAAGCAATCCTACAAGGCGCAAAAGTATGATCGGGAGCGTACGAAGCGCGAGCTCAAGCGCGCAGCGCGCGCGTACGTGATGAGCCAAATGCCACCGGAGGACCTCGAACTGGAGACAGCGGTGGCTAAAGAAAAGCGAGCTGGGAAGAAGGCGAAGCACGACGAACGCAATGCTGCTGTTGCCCAGGCGGCAGCGGAGCAGAAGGCTGTAAAGGAGGCCAGGCGGGCACGGAAGCACGAGAAGAAGGAGCAGAGGAAGATCGAGATCGCGAACATGGGGCCAGAGGAGAAGGCAGAGTACGATGCGCGGAAGGCAGTTGCGAGGCAGAAGGAATCGGAGCGGAATGCTACACGAGACGCGAGGAGGGCGCGGATAAAAGAGAAGTTGGAGGCCAGGAAGGTGAAGAAGGAGATTGCGCGGAAGGAGAAGTCGGCGGTGGCTGAGGTGAAGGAGGCTGCGAAGGCGGCTGCGAGGGCGGCGAGAGGCAAGCCGGACAAGTCGGGCAAGGCGAGTAAGGTGGAACCAGACTACATCCAGCTTGCTGAACCTTTGAAGGTTGAGGATGACACGAAGCAGGATATGACGTTTCCAGAGTACACAGATGCGGTGGCGAATGGCGAGGAATTGAAGCCGAAGGTTATGTGGGAGAACATTCCGCCGGCGAAGCTTGCACAATACAAAGAGCGAGCGAGCGAGAAGGGTATGGACTTGGAGCAATACATCTTGAGGCGGGAGGAGAAGAGTGCGGCGAAGCGAGTGTAGATCTACATGGACCCGTCGGGATGATGAGTCTGTTCATGAAACCATCACGAATGGGCGCAGTGCAGTGTATGGTCTATAGGTGAGGCACTTTGCAAAGACCGTGCAAGCCTCGAGCTCCACATGTGGACGTACAGACGTCCTGAAGAGGAGCGGAGCAGGCCTGCACAAATTCAGGGAGCACTGCAAAAGCCCGTCAGGACGACGACAGTTGATGGAGTGGAGTGGGGGAGCTCGATGTGAAGTTCTGCCATGTTCACATGCCAGCGCACGGACATATCGGTCCGCCCGCGCGACTCATAACTTTGTCACCTTCGCACAAAACTTCTCAAATTCCTTAATATTGAAGGCCGATCATCTGAGAAGACACCATCTCCATCCTCGCAACCATGGCGGACTCCATCCGCACCACCATGGCGGACGCGGTAGCCTCACCAGATCCTTCGTCAGGGTGTGCCATCTGCTCGAAACAAAAGACGCTCGAAGGCAAGCCACTCTTCAAATGCGCCGCCTGCCATGCAGCAGACTACTGTTCTAAGAACTGCCAGAAAGCGGACTGGAAGCATCATAAGGTGGCTTACAAAGCTCGCAACGCTGGCACAGCTGGCTCGACCGGAGGACCTGCCTCCAAGTCTGTTGCATCGACGACCGCCATTCTGATCTCTGGATTCAAGACAGAAGACTGGAACTCTCCACTCGGCCGCAGCGTCATGACCTGGCACAACAGCCGCCCGGAGACGGAAGTGTACGACCTCCTTATCGACACCTACCGCCTGCGTATCGGAGAAGTGGTCGCCCTCACCCACAACCACGACGACGCGCATCTCGGCTGCAACAATCCGACCACTGGCTTCCGGGTCTTCCTTATGATGGCAGAAAAAACGAGTGGCCTACTGCCGAAGTGGTGGAGCGACGAGACGCTGGAGGAGTGTATCGCGTACGCGCTCGACCCGAAATCGCGCAGCAAGATGTGGTACGCTGTGAAGGTTCCCGAGATCGTGAAGCGCTACGGCGACAACGCCATGCCGAAGCGTTCAAGGATGCTGGCAGAGCTGATTTTGAGGACGGATGTGGAGACGGATGTGGAGACGGATGTGATGAAGAGTGTGGAGAAGTCGGGCAACACGAGAGTGCACAATCCCGTGCACAATTCCTCAGGTCCCAACGATTCCGCTAGTTCAGAAACCAGTAAAACATCGAGAGGGTCATCGCTCGGTGTGGGCATTGCTGTCTGGCACCATGATCACCCCGAAGAGGACGTGTTCAAGCTCCTGATCGACAGCTACCATTTGGTCGTTACACTGGAGCACAAGTTCCCGTCCATTCAAGACAGGCTTAAACGCGGCGACAGCGGCGACCCGATGATAGGCTTGAGACGCTATCTGGAAGAGCCAGAGAAGAAGGGAACTGTATTGCCAAGCTGGTGGACTGACGAGAAGAGGGAGGCATGCATTGCGAAGGGGGATGAGATGGTGGAAGGAGTAGTCTGCACGCCTCTTCAATGAAGAACGACGTTAGCGGGTACTACAAGGACGGCAAGCGGTTGGTGGACCTTGCGGCGGAGATTACTGGGGTCGATTGGGATGGAGCCTTGGGCTTGTCAAGAGCACCCTGATATGCTGATTTCATGTCTTCGAGTCAAGGAGGAAGGTGGTTTCTGGGACATTCACACACATCGGTGGCATGGGTGGCAAGACCCCTCTACCTTAACGAGCAACTGTTGCAGTGTGTCAGGCATGGGTTGGAGCAATTCTGTTCCGTAACTGCCTAGAAAGCATCAAACGAAGAGATCGCAAGCGCTCTATCCACATCCCGCCTCCTGAAGCCAGGTGTACGTCCTAAGCATACTGCAGACACCATCATGACTACAAAATTCGTTAGCAAGTGTTTCAAATTTTCATGTTGGACAGCTCATACCTTTCACAAGCTTCGACACATCAATCAGCACACTCTTGCGTGTCGGCTGCGGCGACGCTGTATGGCTGCTCGCCGCCGACAGAGCCCGGATAGCGTCCGGATTAAAGTCTTCCCACGCAGCTTGGTTCTCATTATAATGCCTAGTCGATTCTCCGGGCTGCAAAAAGTTCATCCACGAACCATACTCCGCATCCGAGTACCCGACATTGGTCAACTCGAGATTCCTCGAATCGTCCCACTTGCTAAAGTCAACATCTTCATTGATCATGATATTAACCTGAGATGTCGTCAAGGGCGTAGACTTCCCAGGCACCGCAAATTGCGCCGATGGTGTTGCCACAGGGGATTCCGATGATCCTGTAGATGCATCGCTCAACGGTTTCGGCCACTCCACAATCTGCGCCTCCGCAAACGACGATGCGGGATCGATGAAGATGCCTTTTTCTTCCAAATATCCTTGCACGTCGTACGGATCGAACCACTCGCCCTCGAAGCCGGCCAGTTCTACAATCATGTCCATAGTCATGGTAGCTTTCCCAGATCTCTCGAGTGTTGCAAGAGTCTGTGGCCCAATCTTTCCGACATTGAACGTCTTCTTCTTTGGCAGGAGGTTGCCGTAAGGATCCCGTCTCGGGTAGTGTGTGCCTGCACCTCCAACGTGTACAGATGATGCCTCCCAGAAGTCCAGGTCTTCATGTGGGCCGCGGGCGAGGATGGCCTTAAGCTGTGTGGTGATCTTCTGACGATCTCGTCCTAACAGCGACAGTCGAAATATTCTTTGATATTCCGATGGCCGTCTTCTCGGGTCGAGGAGTAGCTGATATGCAGCTTCCGCGCATGCGCGATGCAGACGGCGTGCGAAGGTACTCTCCTGGAAGCTATATGTCATTGGCGGACGCGGGTTGTTCTGCGGGATCTGAAAGGTATGGGCTCCTGGATCCAAGAAATTGAACAAGTCGTCTTGGTCTTGCTCGAGTGCGTCGGGCAGCTGCAGGGAGAGAATGTCTTGTGTCCCGTGAGGGATGATATTAGGCTCCGCCAGATCTCCAGGACCGAGCGTGTCGTCGTTCTCGGGCATATACATAACGTAGCCCATCCCAACGTGCTCGGAGCCAGCTGAGGTTGACTTGCTCGTCCCAGCGAGCGCGGACTCATCCAACCAAGATGGAACGTTTTTTGGCCGCGGCACGTTCTTGCTCACAACACTTGATTGACGAGTTGCATTAGCGTTTGCGGGCTCATCACCCTCGGAAGAGTCCACTTGAATGTTGTCAGTGGAGTTGATCGACTTTGCGAAAACTTGACGTACCATTCTCGCTAGGATTGCGAGCGTCGGCTACCAATTTCTCGAAGTGAGTCGAGACCTCGTTCACGTCCAACATCTGTTCTTGGGTCAAGTTGGAAGCGAACAACCGGTCTGAACAGGTATTGAAAGTGTTGTTCATGACTTCAATCGTCTTGGTAAGCTCCGATACACGCTTGCGAAGTTCTTCTAGCGTGCTCTCCTTACGCTGCCTGTAGGCCCTTTGAGCCATTCTGATTTGAGTACGCCTACGCTGCAAACTTGTCAGCCGCGCACTCATTCGGCTTGGCTACGGACTGTCGAGCTTGCTGCAAGGCTTCAACGCGCATCGATAGCAATGCATGGGCAACAGGACAAAGGACATACGTCGGCAGCAGACTCATCTTGCTTGTCCACCCTTGGACGACCTCGCTTCCTGTCATCTGCATCCGGAGAGGTGCTTGGGGCCCGGGCACGCTTCCTTCGAGGTCCTGGTTGCTCCATGGTGGCCATATTTTGCCGCCTCTGAGCAGTTGCTGCAGCCATGTTGAGGAGTGCGTATAGTGATCACCGTCGACCCCTTTAGGAGTTCAGAGGTTAATGTGGAAGCTCCGGTTCCCGGATATCTTTCTCAACAGATTCTGTGATAGCCAAGCAGCTAACAGCTCATATTGCAGCGATCGGCCAGATCAGTCTTCCTTGTAGCTGCTGCGTGGTATGAAGTCAAGGCCAGATCCAGGGTGGCGAGTACGCAGCAAAAGGATCCAATGGAGCCCTCGTTTTGATGTAAGTGTTCTCAACCTCGCTTTGTGCTTTGTAATGTGGGCTGATGACAGTACAGGTGGATAGTCGTCCAACTTACGTGCTGTCGGCCGGCTCGGTTGATGTTCACTAATCCAACTCGAATCTCCTCTTTGAGAATGTGACCGTTGCTCAATCTAGTCGCGGCACTATTTTGAGGTGCAAAAGCCATCTTATACATCTTCGTATCCAAGGTACGACTCACTCGTGACGCTCGTTTACCTACGAGAAACAGATAATGGGATATCTGAGCTTCCTCGTGCACATCAAGTCAGGTTATTCGGGCGAGAGAAGGCAGGTGGTCTCTGACCACACGTTCCAGGTTCCAGGTTCTCAACACTTCTTTTGGCGATGATACATTCCATCTTCCATCCTCAAATGAATGCCGAGGCGCCCCCAATCAAGGCATCCACCAGCGACGAACACCTGTCCATCCTCCATACTCGTCGAGGTACTCCAGTATGGGCGTCGATGCAACAAGTCACGCTACTTTCATCCCAGTCATCAAAACCACACTGTCATCATCGCTGCTCATGGAAACTGGACAGCGAAGCTGGTCTCGTACGTGCGCAGCCCTTTGACTTGAGGGACAGCTCCCCTTCGAGACTCAGGCGACTCGCCAAACCACTATCACGGCCTATGGAGAATCGCATGCATACCAACATTGTGAAGATCAAACTTTTCGTCCTTCGATGGGCCCCTTGCTCCGAAGACAAAATCTCCGGTAAGGAAGGCTACAGTGCTCTTTTGTGTGATATGCGCAGACTCGATGCTTGGCATTCACACCGTGTTCTGTTTAGATTTGGCTATTTTCGATCTAGATCTTCTTGAACACACTTTGGGCAGTCCTTTATCGCTCATTAGTTGACAAAACGTGCCATTGCGCACGATGTGCTTCTCCATCAAGAGCCTTATCGCGCCGCGCCGTCCACCCCAGCTCTTTGCATGCGGATCCACCCAAATCCTTATCTCGAACGACCCACAAAACGAGAACCGCCAGAGATAGAGCAATATCTGATCAGGCCATGCTCAGGCCGTGGGGTGTAGCGATATGGGCTTCAATATGTACTCCATCGCGGCTGTCCTCATCGTTCCGCAAGATAACTTGAGAACGAACAACTACGATGTCGACTGAGCCGCCATTGAGCAAAGCCACAGGCTATGGCATCGTTGTCGGGTAAGTCACTTGAAATATGTTGTGATGAGACACTGCTAACTCTTTTGTTCTTGTACGCTTAGGCTGGGGTTTTTGTTCGCCTTCGGTATGATGTTGACGACCTTCGTGCTGAGGAGATACAACAATGAACTCCAAACGTCGGAAGTCTTCAGCACCGCCGGTCGTACGGTCAAATCTGGCCTCGTCTCATCCGCCGTCGTTAGCTCCTGGACATGGGCTGCGACACTTCTCCAGTCGTCTAGCGTGGCCTACCGTTACGGCGTCAGTGGACCTTTCTGGTACGCTTCCGGTGCCACAGTCCAAGTCATTCTGTTCGCTTCAATAGCTATCGAGCTCAAGCGAAAGGCGCCCAACGCTCATACGTTTCTGGAAGTCATCAGAGCACGCTATGGACCGATCACACATGCCGTATACATCACCTTCGGCCTGATGACCAATATTCTGGTAACAGCAATGCTATTGACTGGTGGTTCAGCCGTCGTTACATCGCTTTGCGGAGTGCCAACAGCTGCAGCTTGCTTCCTTCTCCCAATTGGAGTCGTACTCTACACTATGTTCGGCGGTATCAAAGCCACATTCCTCACAGACTACGTCCACACGGTGATGATCCTCATCATTTTGTTCTTGTTCGCCTTCACAGCCTACGCCACGAGCAGCGAACTCGGCAGTCCAGGTGCTGTCTACGACAAACTCGTGGCTGCAGCTGAGCGACATCCGGTGGAAGGCAATGCAGGAGGCTCCTACCTGACGATGCGGTCTCAAGAAGGCGCGATCTTCTTTGTCATTAACCTCGTTGGGAACTTTGGCACTGTCTTTATGGTAAGTCATGGATGGTTACACTTCTGCGAAACACGGCTGACTGTTCTATTCGTAGGACAACGGATATTACAACAAAGCAATCGCAGCGAGCCCAGTCCACGCTCTACCCGGCTACATTGCGGGAGGACTTTCCTGGTTCGCTATCCCATGGCTCGCTGCCACGACCATGGGCCTTTCAGCTCTGGCACTCGAGGACAACCCTGTATTCCCCAGCTACCCCAAACGCATGGATCCCGCCGATGTCAGTGCCGGCCTTGTACTGCCCGACGCGGCAGTAGCCTTGTTAGGGAAGGGAGGAGCTGTGGCGACTCTACTCCTTATCTTCATGGCCGTCACCTCTGCAATGTCGGCCGAGCTGATCGCAGTTTCATCTATCTGGACATACGACATTTACCAGACATACATTAACCCGACCGCGAGTGGTAAGAAGCTGATCTACATGTCTCATGCTTCTTGCGTGACTTATGCGACTGTCATGGCGGCTTTCTCTACCGGACTGTACTATGCAGGAATTAGTATGGGGTATCTGTATCTCATGATGGGTGTAATCATCAGTGGCGCCGTACTACCGGCCTCTTTGACACTCATCTGGGACCGGCAGTCTTGGGCGGCGGCAACGTTCAGCCCGCCGCTCGCTCTGGCCTGCTCCTTGATTGCTTGGCTGGTTACAGCAAAGCAAGAAGGTGGCGACCTCTCCGTGATCAGTACAGGCGCAAAGTAAGTTAAAGTGCAGCCTGTTGCGATAGACAGGCATGCTGACTTCGTACCAGCAACCCTATGCTGGCAGGAAATGTGGTCTCCCTGCTCGCACCTATGATCTTCATCCCAGTACTATCGTTCGCCATCCGCTCACCCAAGTATGATTGGCTCAGTATGAGAGCTATCCGTCGCGCAGACGACCACGACTTGGCCGATGCCGCCCACGTCGATCTCGAACTCGTCCCAGGGGCCAACATTCGCACTGAGGAAGACGACGCAGCCGAACAAGCAAAGCTCCGCCGCGCCTCAAAGATCGCTCGATCACTGACCGTCTTCCTAACATTTGCTCTCCTCATCCTGTGGCCGATGCCCATGTACGGCACCGGCTACATCTTCAGCAAAAAGTTCTTCACCGGCTGGATCGCCGTCGGCATTCTCTGGCTCTTCTGCTCGTCTTTCTGTGTTGGCCTGTACCCGCTGTGGGAGGGCAGACACACGAGTCTTAGGACCATCAAGGCTATCTATAAGGACGTTACTGGCCAGGGCAAGCCGCTGACTCACGGTAGAGCTACTTTGGCTGAGACTGCGGAGGCGGAGGAGGAGAAGAGGGAGAAGAAGGGGCTCGAGACGCCGCCGGAGAAGGCCGTGGAGTCGAACGATCTCTAGGGGCGTGAAGTTAGCAACAAACCAACTTCGTCGCTGTCCGCAGCTGGATGCTGAGTTCATCGCAGATGAGCGATAGCGCGGTTCTGCTCGAGGCATCATCAAACACAGATACTAGAGTAGATATACCAGCTTACCTAAATGACGACTCATGACCTAGGGTACCGCTCTGCGGAAGCATCTTAAAAGTGACGGCTTTTGAGCGATCAGTATAACTTAGATTGATCCTGTATACAGAGTGTGTCTCCTCCAACTCGGCCTGTAATCTCGTCAGTTGATTGCGAGGCCGTTCATAGACATAAACATCACGCGTGTAACACCAGGTTGCTGAATTCGATATTAAGCCTTACTTGATTGTGCTATAGCACATATCAAAGACTCGCTACGCCAGTAGCAACAACGACTGCTCCATTACCACCATGATATCGTTCACAATCGCTCCCAACAATGCCCGCCGAAATGCTATCACCGCTTGACGCCCAACCCGACGCCTCATGAACACGACCACGCTATGCTACAGAAACCACACGATTGATGCCTCACTTCCCACTCCGACCCTTGCCCTTCTTCGTTCCCGTCGACGTTATCTTCGACGTCTGCATGAGCTCGCCAATGTACCTACACATCTGAGTTAGCCAAGTGTAAGGGATTCATTCCAATGTTTCAGCACTCACGACTGCAAAAACTTATTCCCACCCTCCAACTTCTCATGCTCACTCTTCACACTCTCCACCCGATCCACAATCGCCTGCAGACTCGCCTGCAACGTCTTCGCTTGCTCGATCAACTCGGATCTTGCGTCCTCGCCCAGCTTATCGACCTCTGCACCATTCCGTCGCGGCGACATCGACCGTACATCGCCTGCGTCGTACTCTTCACCAACCACGCCATTCGAGTTCTCACGCGACACGATCATGCTGCCGCTGCTCTTCCGGCTGCTCATCTTGGGCCGAGATAATCTGCTGCTGGTCGGACGCGCTGTGTCATCCTCGCTCGCCGTGGTGGAGTCCTCGGAGGGTGCTGGGGAGGGGTTGGATGGTTGAGATGGGTAGTATTGCGCTTCGCCGAGGGAGGAGAGTGCTGTGGTTTCTGAGGACATGACCGGGAAGTATTACGATGTGGGATGTTCGTGGAGTCGTGAGTTCCGGTTAATCTGCCGAGTCTCTACTGGGATTATCAGGCGGATATGGCTCGTGACGTGAAGGAGGACGATGTTGGTGTAGGTGGGAGTGAGGACAGTCGCTGCCAAACTCGAGTATATTCACTAGCGCCTTTGCTCAGCTATCGGATGCCGCATGAAAATGTGGTCGCACAAGCCAGTCGTTGATGTTCGTGGGAGGAGGTTGTAGCGCACGGTACCAGTTAGCGTCGAGAGCGGATATACCAAAATGCTCGAGGCAGGGATGTGAGTGGTGTTGTTGACGCAGGTTTCAACTATGACGTTGAAAAAGCGGCGAAGTGCACGCAATGAGGCAAGATCTACCATCACGAGTGATGCAGGGTCTGCTGGACGTCCGACTTCAGCTTGTTGGTTTCACGTTGACATCCGAAAGGTACGGCGGCGGTGGACATCCCGTATACCGCTACCTCACGCCTTGCCACCTGCGACGACAGCGCCTCGGAGACCGGATCATGTACCGAAGCAACACAGTCATGCCGACAGTGTGAAGTTTCACGCGCCAGTGCGAAATAACGCAACGCTGATCTTCATGTCATGACTCGGACTCAATTCGGTATCTATGCGGTACTTGTCACTACAAGTCGATTTATCGTACACCTTGTGTAGACCTACGAGTTGCTGCGAGCTCATCCAGCCATTAGCCTTGAGGCCCCAGAAGGTCAACCCAGGACTGCGCACTCGGAGACAACGACCATGGCGATTGACATAATAAGATCTTCATCTATCAGGCTGGATGAGGCATTTCGGATGCCGGGCCCGACGACAAGGAAGAAGGATCTACTGTTTGTCCAAAGCACTCTCCTTGGCCTGACGACTATCGCCAAATTTCCCGCTCCACTAACCATGGACGTGTGCGGTGAGGAGCTCGAGAGAAAGCTCCTAGACTCATGAACTGCCATGCCAGAGTGCCCGGGATGTCACCAGGTAGGTCAGTATCAGAGAAAGATCTGCAGCTGAAGTGTTCCGAAAGCGGTCGCTCGGATGTTGACCGTGAAACCTGGAAGCAAATCCTTCGGGAGATCGGATGATAGTTGCTGGGGGTAATCTTGGCCTAGTCAGTGGGACTACTCACTCACTCGTAGTCCTTCCATACTCCCATGCGTACATGATGTCGGTAGCTCTTAAGGGCTCGTCGGCAGGGGTGACCGCGGGTTCGTTCGGTATCAGGTATTCACCGTGCGGGTGAGCAATGCTGATGCGGACTGACTCGTCCCTTGAGCGCGCGGTGGTGCAAGCATCAAGCACGATGTGTGTAGGAGCAGTGATGAGTGAGATTTGTGGTTGACAGTGTCGAAAGGTATCATATACATACATTCCGTCAGCTATGTCTCATCTCTATCCACCTCGACTAGATACAGCAGCAGCTCATCTCGATATGTCGTAACAACAGCCAGGTCCTCCCCAGTCTAGATTGCAAGTACATGCAGGAGCTCCAGCAACACCAAAGCTAAATCGCGAGAATGCAAACACACTTCAGCCACCACCCTTCGTCGTCATTCGTCAAGCGTCACAGCACTCTTTTCATGCCTTGTCGGGGTCGTTGATGCCACCATTGGTGATGATGTAGGTTGCCTCCTTTTCTGGGCAGTCTGGGGAAGAAGTGATTAGCATACATCCCACAATCGGGAGGAAGGTGTCGACTTACCTGGCGAGTCCTGGATCTTGGCCACACGCTCCTCACCTCTGCCTTTGCGCAACAGAATACGAGTGGTCGATGCATGAGCGAGGACGTGCCCACCGATGGGCTTCCTGCCATCCGCACCAGCAAAGAGCGCGCTGGCTCCGGGATCAGACTGAACTTGATTTGTCATGAAGACGACGAGGTTGAACTCTTCAGCCATATGGCAGAGCTTCCGAAGGTGCGTGCCCAGCTTGTTCTGCCTGTCAGCAAGCTCACCGCGGCCGCAGAAGTCGACACGAAACAGGGCACAGATGCTGTCGACGACGAGCAGGCGGTAGCCTCCCGACGCGAAGTTCTCGTTGAGCTCACTGACGTGCTCGTCCTGGAGCTCACTGTTGACGGCGCGGACGTATGTGATGTTCTCAACCGTCTTGTCGGGATCGAGTCCGAACCTCTCGGCGATTTGCTGGATACGTTCCGGACGGAAAGTGCCTTCTGCATCTGCGAGAGCGTCAGCTGTTGATACGGCAGTGTGTACGAATTCGGAGAGCGTACCAAGGTACGCAACCTTGCCCTCGCCACCTCCTTGCTCCTTAGGCAGCTGAGCCACGACACACAACGTGTGAGCGAGCTGTGTCTTGCCACATCGAAACTCGCCAAAGACCTCGTTGATGCTCATGGACTGGAACCCGCCGTTGAGAATGGCGTCCCACGACTTGCTGCCAGTCGACAGACGAAAGCAAGCCTTCCGCTTCTCCAGAATCTCAGTGGCACAGGTCCACGAGCCCTTGTTCGGCTGAGCAGCATCAGCGGTGATGGCGAAGTGGAGTGTGAGGGTATACATACAAGACATTTCTTGACTGCGTCCTTGATCTTGTCGACCTTGATTTCAGAGAAACCGCGGATCTTGAGCAATTGCTTGGATGTTGCTGCTTGCACGGACTATCTCGAGTCAGTGAGGTCTGGATATCCCCAATAAGAGCTGCACATACTCCGACTGTATGAAGTGAGTTGCCTTTGAGCTTGAGGATATCTGCTTGGGAAATGCCTCGAAGTGGCGTCAGTGACCTTCAACCACACAAGAGACTGCTTCGCTCACCATGTTCTTGCAGCTGGTCAACGTCAACGAAGGTGTTCTCGACCTGGGAGGACTTTGAGCATGAGTTACGGCGCTGTTGAAGCGGCCTCTCTCACCTCTCCATCATCATCGCTGGCGACGGATGCAGGCATGTTGGATGCTGCGTATGTGGACTCGAGTACACGAGATGATAAGGACAGTGCAATGGAGCGGAAGAGAGCTCGGATGGATGATACAGTTGCGAATATGAGTGAGGTGTAGTGCATTGAGAGCGTTGCAGATGAGAGAAGGAAAGCAGAGTCGAGAACGAAGAAGCGGTGGGCGAGGCAGCCATCGCGTCGGCGTGAGGAAGGAGCTCATGTCGTTCTTGCCATCTCTACCAGCTCAGTCGAACCTCAAGCTTGGCACAGCTATCAGCGGAACAACAACGCGACAGGACCACAAGATCTCCGGTTGCGTCATGGGTATGATACTGGTACTTGTTCTTATCAGTAGCCACGACATGCGACTGGAAGATGGAGAGCTGTACAGACCCTCGGGTATCCGATCGTGGTCACGTGCTCATACCGACATCGCCATCTCACCACTTGCGATAAGACGAGCTGTATGTAGTGAAGCTCTCTGGCCACGGTCAGTTGTACTAGCGTAAACGTGATGCGCGGACGAGTGAACCAATACAGTGGACGCAAGGGTCAAGGGTAAACTTATGAGATTTGCAGACTCCAGGTACACCAACTGCATGGTGCGCCCAACCTATCGTGCTTTCCCTCCTCAACAGCCTCGCTCGAATGCCAATACCGCATGACATCGTAGAGCAAGGCGAATGTGAAGTGAACATGTTCTCCTCCTCCTCGACACAACGTCCGCTCTCCTTCCTCCCGCCTCCACCACCATCTTGTCACCTTCGCTACCTCTCCCTCACTTGACGCACCTGCTGCGCAGAAGACATAGGATCATCCACAGGAGTCTTCGTCAAGTGCGCCAAGGGTTGTGCTTCGTCTCCACCAAAGGTCCAGGTATTTGCTGGTCGGTCGTGATAAGGGTTGTCAAGAAATGTTAACTTTTCGTCGTTGTGGTCGTGAGGGTCATCGGAACGCTGGATCAAGGATGAAATGCAAATGCTGGGAGATCCGAACTGAGATGTTCAGAGGCCGAGTCTTCGAGACCGTGGCAGCTCTGTGGCCAGATAGAGCGCCTCTCGGGTGTGGCGGTGGTTTAAGCCGCAATCGCGGGCTGCGCGACCGGTGCAGCGTTGGCCGCTGCTTCTGGTGATACGCCGTCCGTTGGGCCCGTCGCTGCCTCTCCGTTCACAGCACCATCGGCCTGGGTCTGTGGGCAATCTCGGCTGATGTGACCAGTCTCACCGCAACGGTAGCACGTCTTGCCAGCCTGGTTCAATGGCCCTCCGTTCGGCGCCGTGCAGTCCCTGCTGATGTGTCCGAGCTTGCCGCAAGCATAGCACTTCATGGCCTGAGCCTGGCAGTCGCGCGCAAAGTGGTTTGGTCCGCCGCACTTATAGCATGTGGCAGCGCGGTTGTTACCCGCAAAGCCTCCACGGAACCCGCCGCCGCCGCCAAACCCTCCTCTTGGTGGTCCACCTGCTCCGCGTCCAGCCGGTGCCGTGCCTGGTGCTGGGCAGTTGCGCTAAGTCTGTCAGCAAGTGTCGAGTCGCTAGAATCATGGTGAATATACAGCAAGATGTCCCATCTGTCCGCACGAGTAGCAGCGCCCGCCACCCGACGATCCTCCGCTCAAACGCAGAGTCGGGCAATCAGCCTGCACATGTCCAAGTCCTTGGCAGTGGTAGCACTGCTTCGCTGGATCTGGTGTCAGCATCTTCTTCGCGTTCGTGGTAGTCGGTTCACATACTCTCGGTGGTGCGTGGGTGAGGGCAGTTGTTGCTCTCGTGGCCTGAAGTAGCGGTCAGTGTCATGCAACTACCCGCATCAGCAAAGCGCTACGCACCTGGCTGCTTGCAGTTGTAGCACAGACGCTCACTGCTGGAGCAGACCTCGGCGTAGTGCCCGACGTTGCCGCACTTGTAGCAGGCGCGACGAGAAAGCGAGGACATCTTGCCTCCTTCCTCGGGTGATTGTGGCACACCAGTATCAGCCATCTTGAACCTTTCGAGATGTAAGTTTTGAGCGTCGATAGTGGGGGGATTGGTCGAGGTCTTCGAAGCGCTGCGCTTTGCAGGAAACTCGGATGCTCGTGGCGGGTGTTTGGTACCTTTCTAGGCGATGTTACTTCTTCCTGTTGACGAAATCGAGTCAGCGCATGATCACACGCTGGGTGAATGTTCGCGCGTGCGCAGTGTCCTTATCGAGCGACACGCTGCGAAGACTTGGAGACGCACCTTCTGCTTCTTTCGATGTCCGCTTCCCTCAGCTCTTCTTCAGCTCAGCTCCGCACCTCTCGACTACTGCCCTCGACCAACGACAGCAAAGCAATGTAGGGAAAGACAAGAAGTGATGTGAGTGTATCTAGCTGAAAAGGTTTGTGCAAAGACTGGAAGCTTGGTGGAAGCGCCATTTTAGGTTTGCTTCCGGCGGCACCGGCATATATTATGCCGGTGGATGACCAGCTGGGTGAATGTCGAGGCACATGATCATTACCATACCTTATAACGGTGTATACGTGGGCTTGCCGAGGCGCGAGCATGATATGAAGGAACGCTTAGAGGTCTTGTAGCAATGTTGAGAATCCGCAGGAAGAACGACATCGAGCACCAGGTGGAGAAAGGACCTACACCATCACGGTTGCTCTCGAAGGATTGGCATCAGACACCGACATCTTAATTTATCGTCCACATCTTATCCGTCGAGAGTCATCCCGTCTGCCTCTATGGCCTAGTCCTCCTTCTCGATAACAGCCGGCGCCCGAATCTCCCTCCCCGTCAAGAACTCCAACCCTTCACCACCATAGCTGATCAACGGACTCACCTCCACGCCCGAATCGCTCTGCTCCTCGCTCGTCACAGTTGCTCCCACACCCTCCAAGAACCTGCGACCTTGCTGCAGAATATCCCGTCTCGAAGTATCAGGATCGTCTTCACCCGTCCCCTTCGCGTTCTTCAGCGGCGAGAACTCATCTTCCCGCTTCACCTCCATGCATGCAAACTTATCCATAGACAAGAACGGAAAGCAATCGAAGACGAATTGCTCCAGCTTGATACCATTCGGCTTCTCCGGCTTGATCTGTTTGCCCTCGCTGTCCACGTACGGGATCTTCTTCTTCGCCACGTGATGCGGTAGTCTGTGCGCCCAGTTCGGTATCGATTCCAGGAAGCGGTAGGAGTAGTAGTGGTTGACGATGTTGGCGGCGCGGAACTTGAGCAGACTCGAGTCCTTCGGGTCTTTGGCTTCTGCGGTTTTGGAGTCGATCTCGGAGTACTCGACGACGTCTGGCTTGCCGTTCTTCTGCAAGATCAAGCCGACGGACTCCTTCGCGTTCCTCTTTCGAACCACTTTGGTCGCGATATCGACGTCCTTCTCCGCTGCGAAGCCGATGAAGGTAGGATCTGCCACACGCACGAGGCAGTTGTCGACGCAGTAAGCGTGGATGTGCTTGATGCCTCGCTTCTCCATATCCTGCACTATCCCACCTCCGATCAACGCCTGGTAGAGCCCACCATTCCCATCTGGTGCCACAGCAACCTTGTCCTTGCTATCAAGCAGTATCTTCCCATTCATATCAATGCACGGCAGAGTACCCTGCTCGAAGAACTTGACATTGTTCCGATTGAGACCAAAGTACTTATTCTCCTCGAAGAACTGCTCAGTCGGCTTCCGTGTCGGGCCGGAAGTCATGATGTACCACGGCACAACCACATCCTCTTTCTCGTGGTGTCGCTTGGCAAGATGCTGGAGCCGTAATATCCTCTCTGCTTGCAGGCGGAAGAGGGACTTATTACTGGGTAGTCCGATGTCGTAACAGCCTTTTGGTGCTGAGCTGCCCAGTCTCGTGCCTTGACCACCAGCCATGAGTACTACGCCGACCTTGTTCTCTGAGATCAACTTCAAGCCCTCCTCGTACCATTTGTTCAATGCGTCCTCCTTGCTGTCGATTGTCGAAGTCGTTGCCGAGTCTGGTAGTTGCTCGAGCTTAGGCTTCTCCTCCTCGCTGTCTGCTTTTGGTGGGTTTAAGGCGGTGTCGGCAAGCTTGTTGATGTGTTCGGGATCGATTGGCTTGAGTTGTTGGTATAGGGCACCTTTCTCGTTGGGTTGAAGCTGGTCGTAGAAATCGAAGACTTGTCCTTGACCAGCATCGTCGAACTTCTTCTTCAACTCGTTGTACTCTTCGTCCGATGGTGGAGGTGCTGCATCTTCTGATTCTTTCTTACCACCCAAGTTGAGGGCGGATAACATGCTGTTGACCGTTCCTTTGATGGCGTCGGCCATGGTGGGTGGTTGTGCTGGTCGTTGACTTTGAGTACAAAACAGCTTTCTTACGAAGATTGGAAGACTTCGAAGTTGTGTTTGGTGTTACAGAAAAGTCAAGGAGTGCTAATACGAGCTCCCCAACTTCGTGTTTCGATGTAGTTTCACGTGGACCCTTCCAGACGGCACTAGTGGCTTGAGCATTGTGAGATGCTCACCATCATACACGGCCGCGTTAGGCTGAGAAAGAAGTCCATGTACTTGACGTCGAGCAGATCAAGAATGTTTGTACAATTGCCTATTCAATACAATCGCTAATGCCCAACTCCACCCGCCACCCAAGCATTGAAATTCGGATCTCCTTCCTGAGGGAAGAACCCACCATCCCCCTGCTGGCCATGTGGAGGAGGCTGCTGCTGCTGCTGCTGCTGCTGCTGCTCTTGACCTTGCACCTGGGCCTGACCTTCCACCCCCTGCTCCCCTTCCACCCCCTGCCGCCTCCTCTGCTCCGCCGCCCTCTGCTGCTGCTGCCGATAATATACCAACAACGCCAGCGCCGCTACCAACCCACCGATCAACAGCGCATCAATGATTCCATCATCAATGTCATCATCCCAGTAGTCATCACCACCAGGCATAGGCGTGGCATCCCAATCGTCCGCCTCGGCGTACTCCTGCTGGTAGTACGCCGCGTCCGCTTCAAGGAAATCCCGCAACCACTCCGCGAGACTCCTTCGTCGCTTCTCGGGCTCGTCTTCGTCGATACCTTTGATGCCACCGTGGGTGATTCCGTTCCACCAGCTGCGCCAGCGGAGTTTCCAAAGGCTGAGCTGAACAGGTAGATAAGCTTCCTTGTTCGTTTCGAGCGCTTGATCGTAGAAGCGTTTGGCGAGATGAAAGTCCTGCGCAATACCGACGCCGTTCTCGTGCATCCAGCCAAGGTTCCACATCGCTTGTGCGGACTGCAGACTTTCCGCTGCGGCTTGGTAGCAGGCCGCTGCATTTTCGGGCGAGATGGCTGTACCGAGGCCGGTGAGGTAGTAGTCGCCCATCTTGACCATGCTATCAATGTTACTTTGCTTCGCTGAGCGCGTCCAGTAGAGCAAGGCAAGTGCAGCATCGCCGATCATGCCTCTAGCGCTTTGCTGGAAGGACAACAGCCAGGCTATGGGTGACCAGCGGGGCTTGGAGTGGTCGAGGAGCCATGCGACGTTGGCCTGAGCGTTTTCGGAGCCTTGCTCTGCGGCCATAAGGTAGCGAAGAATAGCTTTCTGGTTGTCACCTTCTTCGAAAGCCTCATTAGCTTCGTTCAGCGAGCCCCAGATGGCCTCTGCCTTCTCCGAGACGATCTTGTAGTACAAGGCTGCAATGGTGCAGGATCGATCGCGACCGATGGCTTTGTTGTTCATCTCCGCGAGGTAGTAGTAAGCTTCGATATGGCTGTTGCGTGCCGCATGCTCAAAGTACTGCGTGGCTGTACGAGTGTCGCCCTGATCGAGAAACAGGATGCCGAGATTCGTCTGCGCAACAGCCAGGTCCTGATCTGCTGCCGCCGCAAGATAGTCGGCAGCCTTGGCAGTGTCTTGAGGCACACCGAGTCCTTGTAGATGCATGAGACCCAAGCTGTACTGCGACAAAGCATCGCCGTTGCTCAGAGCACGGGTGAACCAGATGCGTGCCTTGCTGTAGCTTTGCTCCATGCCCTCACCTCGCAAGAACATACGACCCAGGTACCCGGCCGCTTTGGTAGCGAGTCTCTCAGTGCTTGGCGGGACGTCCTTCATCACCTTGCCGTTCTCGGTCCAGTAAAGTCGAGCGAGCGATAAGAAGTACTTCTTCGCCAACTTTAAATCTCGCTTCAGGCCTCTGGAACCATCGTAGTGCAACCGCGCCAAAGCGAATGTAGCCTTGAGGTCGCCTTTCGATGATTGCATATACCAGTATTCCAGGACATCCTCGATACTGGCGTAGGCATCACTAGTCGGCCCTCCCTGCTTCGCGTGCACACCAGCCGAGCTCACACTTGCACCCTCCCCATACACGCCTCCTGACTCGTCCACAAGCCTATACGCATCTCGCACCAGAACGTGGCCCCCAGGCGGACCGGATCGATAGTAGTCGATCGCCTTGTCAGCCACCCTCTTGTACCAGTACGAGGCCTCATCGCAATTCCTCGGCGTAGCAATACCAGCATGATACCGGTATGCAAGCGTCATCTCCGAGCGAGTGTTGCCTTGCTCCGCAGCGAAAGTGTGATAGAGCATACTCTTCGCCATATCCACAGGCACCGCTGGATTCAAGCCCGTGGCGTACATGAACCCAAGCATGTATTGCGCCGTGCTGTTCCCATCCAGGTCCGCTAGCTGCTTGTACCTTCTAAAAGCTTCCTCGTAGTTCTGTGGGTGCGAGAAGTTGATATAGAAGTTCATCTCTGCTAGCAAGTAGATGGCGTCTGCACTGTCTTGGTCCGCTGCATCGTTCAACAGCTTGACGGCTTTCGACAGCGACCCTCCCAACTTCGGCGCAGATTGTGTGGTCGAGGTTGTGAGGAGATTGGCCTGCTTGGGCGCGTTCATGAACAGCAAAAAGAAGGCCTCCTTGGAGTAGTACAGCGCTGACCCCAAGATGCCCTTGGGTCTCCCGGTATAGCGTGCCAGCTTCGACACGGTCGGTGGCTTGACCTTGCGTAATATGTTGGTCGCCTCCCTGACCTTGTCCGCGCGCTCTTGAGCCCCATCATCGTCCTGTCTTCCCACTGCCGCCGGCTTCTCCCAGCGAGTTGAATGTGACACCTGTTCCTTGTCCTGGAGAGGTCGTTGATCACCCACATCCTGTATTTGGGCTTCCTGTGCTGTCCCGACGGCTAAGAAGAGGAAGAACGCAACTGCGCGTATACGTTAGACGACTGCTATCGATCGATATGTGTTACTGAACAATGCTTACCAAGTAGGAGAGGCAGCAGATGCCAGCCGGTTCGCTTCATTGTAGTCGACGGTGTGTAGTGAAGGTGTTACGGATGGAGTAGAACATTGTACGGTACATCAGCTACGCCATCCTCACGTGTTGCCAGCTGTTTCTTTGTTTGCGTTTGCGACATGTCCGATGCACGGACGGCAAGAGTGGAGGAGGTGTCAGCTCCAACTACTCTTGACTTTCAATACCAAGGTACCGTACTTCACTATAAACTCGAATTTCACCTGGACGACACGGAACTTGAGATATGTCCTCAACGCGAAACTGCTTATGACCACCTGAGGCTCTCTTCACGCCCACCTTATGCTTCCCGGCCGGTCGAAAGCATGACCCTTTAAAGCAGGACATCCCGGACCTTATCTGCCTCATATCGAGCTACCGGTCTCCCTGAAGTGGTCGTTACGCGCAACAATGGATCGCCTACCTGAAGAAGTCGTCCTTAACATCATCTCCTGCTTAGACGTGCCCGATATCGTTCGGGTGCAATCGATTTCTCATAGATATCTGACCCTGGGGCGAGACAACGCCCTCTGGAAGGCCGAATGCTTCAATCACTCCCGAGCAGAAGCTCTTCGGCGTCAGCGACAGCTACTGAATGCCCAGGACTCCAGGCTGTCCGAGCTTCGCAATGCCTTTTCTGCACTACCCGGTGGCGATCTAACATCATATGATGTTGCATTGCTACGTGGAAGTCCCCAGCCTCGAGCGTCATCTGATCCACGAGCTCAGGCACGAATACAGCGTCAGCGAGCATTGGTGAACTGGGAGCCAGACTATGCTCATAACGGATTCGACTACTACGAGGAATATGTCCACAGGCATGCACCGATCAGTCTCGGTTGGCTGAGGATGCCAAAGCATAATGTCTCCGACAAAGAAGTGCAGCCGGTGGCAACTGGCCTCGGGAAACTTATGGATGGCCAAACCAACAGCTTCAGCAAGATGGTGGCGCCTTTAGACGATGGTAGTGTGGCAATTTGGGATATCGCATCCCGCTCTACATCTGCATCTGGTGGCAATGGGAGACTCCTTGGCCAGAGTAAACGCGGTCTACTGTCTGGACGAGCAGAGAACGATTCTTTGGAAAGCCGCATCGTCATGACGGAGACAGGTGCGGTCGAGAGTGTCGCCGTGGACAGCATATCGCTGAAAGGCTACTTCGCCGTCCAGAGCCAACTCCATGAAGTCGACTTGACTACATTACAGCTTGTATCCACAAAGCAGTATCCCTTCCCGATTACTGCATTGTCGGAGGCTAATGGAACAACTCCTGTGACCGTTGGCACGAATAATACAGTTCATCTATATGACCCTCGGGATCCGGCTTTCACCGCTTCAGAAACAGCTGCAGAAGGCGAACTTATCGGCGGTTCAGTATACTCTCATGCAACGCTCGCTGAGCCTGGGCCACTATCTATCCTTCACCACGACGGTGCTGGAATCGACGATAGCTCGATTTGGGTCGCCGGTCGTTTCACATCCATGCTGAACTACGACAGGCGGTTCTTTCCTCGTCTACGGGGTACAGTTCATAGCGGAGCGAGGATTGCCAGCATGTGCTTCTCTCCATATGGTGTCGTGCCTCGAAGTCTCGATCTCGTCCGCAATCCGGACGTCCCAATGGCCGCTATGACAGAAGCACGTAGTCACCCCGGACCAACGGTCCTGGCTGCTGCAGAGTACAAAGGCAAGGGTTCTTTAGAACTCCACAACCTTGGCAGTGGGTCAACGTACCAGAACCGTCAGACTGCATCTGCATCAAAGCTGCTATCAGCTACAACCCACGGTGGCCGTATAGTCTTCAGTGACGGCGATGGAAACTTGAAGTGGGTTGAGCACGATGGCTTCTCCTACGTCCGTACTCTCAACATCAACGACAAACCACTTGATGCTGCAGCACAAGACGCTAGCGATTATGGTATCTGGTCTTCCACAGCCTCCGAGATGCCGGGACAAGGCGATATCGTGCAAAAGATCATGCCGCTTCGCGCTACAGCTTCTACCACGTCGAGCAGCCGCACAGATACCAACCAATCGAATCTGCTTTTGTGGACAGGAGATGGTGCGCTCGGGATGCTTGGCTTTGGCCACAGCAACCCATTAGGCGACGAAGAAGACTGGCATGATGCTGTTGAAGCGCAGGCTCAGACTGTGGAGCAGAGGGCGAAGGAAGATGCGGAGAGGCAGTATAGCATGAGGATGCGAAGAGCATTAGAGAACAATGCTAACGAGGTGAGGTTCGTTCGAGGATTGGGGATGATGCGGTAATGAAACATCCAATCTGCGCCATTTTCTTGTTTTGCCGAACGGAAATTGAGGTTCAGATCGTCTGCCGGAGTGTTATGCCCAGCTATCGTTTGGTTTCCATCGACGGGTACAGCTCACCCGGCCACGAGCTCGGCATATACCGATGAGCGACACCGCCAGCGAATCTGGCGATGGCTCGCCAAAATTATTTTCAGCTTGCCAAATTCAACTGCCAAGGACCGCAAGCTTAGCATGCTTGTTAATCCTTCACATGCTGTGCCGCCCTGCCTGTCCGACTCAGCATTGAGGACTGTGCATGCTCCGCCATTGCCTGCGTTTTCTGGCTTTCTGACGCTTCTTCATTGGGACGTCTCGCCAAACTTCTTCCGCTCGGACTACATTCACGTGACCATCGATACACATCCTCATGAGACGGCATTCTGTTCCGTACCATCACCGTGGTTTGAACCAGCACTACCCAGTATCTGAATGTCGTGACTCCTACCAGAGAGCTATTTCTGCGCCTCCAAATTGCTCACAGTGACCGCTCTAGTCGGGCTGAGAGCGTTGGCCGTGTACTTAACTCAAGGCGCTCGCTGCTGGTATGTTCTTAGCAATTTCCAATTTCTCTCTACATATCTCCAGATTTTCCTCATACCAATATCTTCTACTGCTTTCAATCATTCCGATGGCGCTACGACGGTACTTGGCGAGCAGCATTGCTTTGCTGGGTTCGTTTGCGAGCGCCAAATTCCCTGCCCCTGTGCAAGGCATCACGACTCTGGATGTCCCGCAGTACCCAGGTGTCTCGATCGACTACAAGGAGACACATATCTGCGACACGACCGTCAAGGCATACAGCGGATATGTCCACATGCCTATCTCGTATCTACAGGACATTGAGCCTTCGGACCCTTACAACATCTCCATGTTTTTCTGGTATTTCGAAGCAAGGCAAAGCCCGCAGACGGCCCCGACGACCATATACCTCGCTGGAGGCCCCGGGGAGTCGTCCATGTTCGGCGCAGTGCTAGATGGAGGTCCTTGCTACATCAACGACGACACCAACAGCACCCGACCCAACCCATTCTCGTGGAATACGAAGGTCAACATTCTTTACGTAAGTGCAGAGGCTCTGACTAGCTTCGAGACATAGACTGATTGTATTTTTCTGTCTGGACAGGTCGATCAGCCAGTGGGCGCGGGCTTCTCCTACGACAAACTCGTGAAAAGTACCTACAACCTGCTCTTCATCGGCAGTGACGATCCAACAGACACCGGCATTCAATCTATCGAATCCTGGGGCGACGACCTTCCTGCTGCGAACACCACTTTCAAGTATGGTACCTTTCCTACGCAGAACTACCAACACACTGCGAACACCACCAACGTCGCCGCAGCGACACTGTGGCATTTCCAGCAAGCGTGGTTCGGCTCCTTCCCAGAGTGGAAGACATGCGACAAGAGTGTGAGCTTTTGGGGCAACTCCTACGGTGGCCTCTCGGTCGTGGCTTCCGCTGCATACACCTCGCGACAGAACGAAAAGATCACGAACGGCGAGATCGAGGGTATGGTCATCCCGGTTACCACCATTGGTATCACGAATGGGTTGCTAGACGCGCTCTATCAGATGCAATGGTATCCCGAGCTGGCATACAACAATACTTACGGCCTCGAAATCATCAACGAGACGACTTACAAGGAGATCAAGGCCCTCTACTCCGAGCCCAAGAAGGGCTGTCTTGATCGAACACTCAAATGCCGGGAAGCTGCTGCAGCACACGATCCGAAGGAGTTCGCCATCAACGCCAAGGTCAACGCGCTCTGCGAAAAGGCGACAGCAGCGTGTGGGGCGGTCCTGGCAGCCAGCCAGGGCACAGTGCGCAACCCCTTCGACTTCGGACATGTACTGCCGGACCCGACACCGCCGATAACCCCGATCGGATTCTTCAATCAGGCGTGGGTGCAGCAGGAGCTAGGAACACCGCTCAACTTCACTTGGGACTCTCTCGTTATCACAGGCGCTGTCCTTGGTACTGCTGGCGATGTCTTTCTCCGAGCAGGTATGGTTGACATCGAGTACCTTCTCGAAAGCGGCGTGAAAGTCGCTCTCATCTACGGCGATAGAGACATGCGGTGTCCATGGCTCGGCGGCGAGGCGATCAGTCTACAAGCGAACTGGACGGGCGCCGAAGAGTTCAGAGCGGCTGGGTATGAGTACATCCATACGAATGCGAGCTATGACGGTGGAGTGGTGCGTCAACACGGAAACTTGTCCTTCTCGCGGGTTTTCGAAGCTGGTCATGATTGTAAGTTGATCCCCAACGATCGTCACTGCAACTACTGACAAGACTCTCAGCGGCGTGGTACCAGCCGGAAACTATCTTCCGCATCTTCAACCGTGCCATGTTTGACACCGATGTGGCGACTGGCAAGCTGCCAACCTCCGGCTCCTTCAACAACTTCACGACCGAAGGTCCCGCGAGCAGCTGGAGTATCAAAAACGTCCTTCCACCTCTACCGCCGGTAAATTGTAACCTTTGGGGTGTACCAAGCACGTGCACCATGGAGCAGCTATATGCACTGCAGAACGGAACCGCGGTTATAGACGAAGGGTACAGGATCATCACGCCAGACGGCAGTGATGGGGTACCGATTCCTTACGCTGTTGGCTTTTAGCTCGGTTGGAAGAAGAAGCAGCGGCGAGCGGGTAAATACTGAGGTGCTAAGGTAGCTAGTAATGGACAGTATCTCGTATTGATCTAGTGGTCACACTGTCTGTCATCATTTCATGACTTTGAGCCTGGGAAATCAACAACACGATCCTCGCCGATCTTAAGTGTGAGAACAATCGACTTGCTGAACAACGTAGAAGGTCATACCACTCGACAAAAGGGAAATTGATGCAGACAAGAGAGCGAATTGCGTAAGTCAATGACAAATCCGTCTCAGCTAGTCAAAAGGTACAACAGTGCCTAGCCTGTCGTACACCTGCTCTCAGCACAGCTTGTCCTCGAGCGTGCCTCCGAAATTTCTATACGTGTAACAGTGAAACTATATGAGGCAGATATGGCGGCGTCAGGCTCCGTATCGCACAAGATCACCTAAGGAGTATCGTTTACATAAGGCGTATGTGACTTAGCCCGTTGCAGGACATGAGTGGAGCGTACCTGCGTCCGAACTGCCCCTAGTCCCAAAGCTCATTGCCGGGTAGTTATGGATGGTACAGCCTTGCATAGGTGCAAGAATGTCACCAATGTGCTGTAACACGCTGTGGCGTCTCGGGTGACCGTGCAGACAGGAGAATAGATGCGCTCTTGTTGTCAACGTCCACTTGTGTACTGATGAACCGTATGCGTCGATGCTCGGGTATGTCGGCCGCACAACTCACTTCGAGGCCCGCTTCCTCTGCGGCCACCCACTGAGCAGCAACAGCTGCCGCTGCAGTGCTCTCCCAAACACCTTCTTGCCGTGGGTACGCACGAAGGATCTGGATAGCTCGGCGCCGTAGAAGCGGGTCACGACAGCGTGTACCGACGAGATAGACTGGGATCACGTATCCGAAGTCGAAGCTGAAGGATGTTGACTGTGCTGGAGCTGCGAGCGCTTGTGCGAGCTGCTCGCCGTATTGTACCATTTCTTTCCATCTGTGCATGAAGGCGTCATACCGTGTTTCTGCGCCAAACCCTTCGACTTGGACAAGGATCTTTGCACACGCGTACCACAGCTTCATGTTGAGTACTGTGAGAGACTGAGACGCATCCATCTTCCTCACAACATCTTCGAAATATGTGTGCCACAGGTCGATGATTGCACCACATCGAATCTTCTCCGCTTGGTATCTTGCAAGGGTAAGGAGATCTCCATCCATTTCCACAATGTCGATGTGGTTTCCAATAACCAGGAGCCATCTGAGTAGGTCGATGAGAGCGTCCTGAGCCTCATTGATGTCCTGGAAGAAATCCGGTGTTAGAATAGGTCGGGTCCTATGAAAGTCTACGATGGTGTACCTATATGGCGATGTGCTGTCTGAGAAGCAGATGGCCGGGAGGTCGACCCGTGCCAGCGCACGCTCGATCTCGAGTAAGTCTTTCCTTCTCGCGCTACTTTGCAGCCTTTGCAGATTCTGCGCCACGATAGCCCTCCCACTGTCCATGTGCATCGAAGCCGCCTGGAATTCGCCACGGACGTTCTCGAAGATGATGAAAATAATGCATGCAATGAGCACACGGTCGACGTCTTCAGGTCGTGACGATGCGATGAGGGCTCTCGCAGCCTCCAGAGCCTTGTTGTGCTGCTTCTCCGCGTACTGTCGGTGCTGCGCGCTGGTCTCGTGGTCTGGTGGCAGGCTGGAGAGTTGATGCAGAGAACTCAACGCGAGGACTGCGTGCTTGATGGCGGGCTCCGAATGGGACGATTGCAAAACGACACGATCCCAGAAGCGGCAGCTTACGATCGCGTTTGTGCTTGCCACCGTCCGCTGCCGGAAGAATTGGAAATACCGCTTCTCGAGAAGATCGCTGAAGGCCGGATCAGTCACGAGACGAGGTATAAGCCCTTCAGACTCGGGGCTGCCATTGGGGCTCTTCTGGCGTGAAGCTGAAAGACTCGCTTCTTGCAAGTCTCGTCTTGAGAATGGCAAGGTTGAGTAGCCATCACATTTGCGACCTGTCGAAAGGCATCGTCTGCACTCTGGTGTCTCTTCATCGCATTTGACGCGCCGGATTCTAGACCTCTTACGTTAGCCAATGTCTTGATAAGTGTTCTGATGTTGAGACGATACCGGCATGTTATGCAGCCGCTCTTCACTCTCTTGACGCCGCCTGTCGCACTCATATCTGTTCATCAGTACTTGTTCACACATCTTCGTCCTCGAAACTGCGAGCTCAAGACGGTATATCAAGGCAGCTGCTGGTCGCTCGGAAACGACAGGGGTGACACAGATGCAGCCCTGCGGATGGCTGATGCATTCGACTCCTCAGCTGGCCCGCGATGGGCGTAGCGCGTGTACATCACCTTCATTCCGAATGCCGCAGTCAATGTGTGTAACTGTCAAAGCCCCAGCAATATTGCGTGGACTCTAGGCTTCTGATCTTCTCTGAAGTCGAAGCCTCGATGTACACACACTACCAAACGATGGATTCGCGTCCATAGTGCTCAGCTGAGTGATGACACTGGAAGGTGCGAATAATAACACGAGCACCAAAGACACTTTCAGCTACAACGGCGGATCGGAGCCGCATCTGCAGGGCTGGAGAGCTACCTCGCCGCCGATACTATCTTGAGCAATAGAGCGCGACCCAGTCCTCTTGTGGCATGGTCCGGGTTTGTAACAAGCTCGAGGAAGGGAAGCTTGTGTGATGAGTCAAAACGATGAACAACGACGGCAGACCACGCATCCGCATCCAGTATTCCTGGCGAATGCGGGAGGTATTGTCACGGTAAGTTGATGACAGCGACAGCGCACAATGCTTAGCATGAAGCAAGCAAAAGCTTCGCTGTCAATTGGTCTCGTTGACTCCAAGCTACTCCTCCTTCACGTCCATGCCTTACCCTTCCACAAGTCACAAGTCAATTGAAGCCACCAAAGACGAAAAACAACAAGCTCACAGTTGAGATGATGAAAGACATCTTCCCCTTCCTCCACCTCCCAGCAGTACGTCCCACCACCCCCCAAACCCAACCTATACATCCTCACACCACCCAGGAACTACGAGAACAAATCTACGCCCACCTCCTCGCTCCCATCAACACCCCCATGTACACAGCCCCAGTCCCCGACTGTGCCCACCAACTCTTCATCCCCCCAATCGCCCACGTCTGCCGCCAAACGCGAGAAGAATCCCTAAACGCCTTATACAAACACCGTCCCGTGGACATCCTACTCTTCTCTCCCCACCAACTACTTCTGGCTCTCAAATCACTCCACATGATTTGCGCGCAGCCCCGAGTTTACCGCCATCTCATCTTCACCGGAGCGGTCAAGACGTCCGGGAACGCGCACTTCTATATCAGACTACGGTGCTCGGACAAGGAGCCTTTTTTCGAGGCGCATCTGTTCCGAGGGGCGTCCGCACTGGCAGATGGACGGGCGGAGGGGGTTAGGAAGGAGATGATGAAACGGCTGAGGCGGAAGGTAGAGATTTCGAGTCCTGGGCATGAGGGCGAGTTGTCGCATGAGGAGTTGGCGAGGTTGATGAGGTTTGTTTGGGGAGAGTCGCAGAGCGGCAGACGACGGGTGGCATACGACTGAGTTTCTATCCGGTTCACGAGACATTGCAAACATGGCCGCTAGAACATTGATCAAAGTGATGGATGCACAACACTTCGATGTCCAGCATATGGGGGTGTCTGAGTCTAGCCTGACCCGTTCCTCGGTAGCAGATCGCATGACCATCTCTATAGCCATGATCTCGTCTCGTCGTTATCGTAAGTACCAATGCTTTCGCTATGATCATGCCTTTTCGTGACTTCGTCAACTCATCTCGTCGCCCTCAGACCGTATGTCGAGGCTTCGCACCGGCAGCTGATCACTCGAATCGGCTAGCCTGTAGCTGTTGGAGGAACGAAAGGACCTGTTCGTAACAAGCCTAGCACGTAGAGCGATGAGGTCAGCGTTCCAAGAGCCCACTCAGGTCCCAGAGAAGGGACGGGCAACATACCTCTTTTGCCTTCTTCTGCCCATGCACCTGCTCGACCCTCCCAATCGCCCCCGCCAACTTTGGCTCCTTCGCAACATCCCGATCCAGGAAAGCCACCGCTGCATCGTAGATCGGCACGCCAACCTGCACCCCCCCAAGCTTCGTCTTCGAGAGATGGCAGTCAAAGCGCGGCTGGCTGAATCCCATCGTCGCTACGGTATTGTGCAGCCGTACCGCGATCGGCGCGGACTCGAGCTCCTCCTTGTCCAGACCGGTGACATGTTGGAACTCCGGACATGGACGCTTGACTGGCGGTTCGCGGATGATGCCTTGAGCACGGAGCCAGAGGACCGCCTCTTTCGCTGCACTGGATTTGGCGGCTGACTTTGTGAGGAAGTGGCCGATGTTCACGCCGAAGGGCGTTTCCGGCCCGCCTAAGAGGCTGACCGTGCACTTGTATTGTCGTGGGTGTATGTTGTTGACGGATTCCTGGTACTCGGCGAAAGCCACTTTCTTCTTCTGTGAGAGATCTGCGGAGGAGTGATCAACAAAGGCCATCGAGGCATAACGGTGAACACTTACCGGCGAGAATTCCAACCCAATTCTCGCTCTTATCCACGTCCTGCGGCAGCAGAGTGCTGCTGCTCTTGCGCTTTACGCCTGGCGCGCCTTGCAAAAGAGAGCACCCCGAGAGCGCGAGCATGCACACAGCCTCCTTTGCCTGCTTCTTGCTGCTGCAGATAGTCGTGATCTCGAATATTTCCAAGGCGAGCTCAAGCTTCGCCGTCCAGCGCTCGGGGGCGATCTCCGTGTAGAGGAAGTCTGGCATGATGCCGCGCTGGTCGCACATGTGTTGCAGTTTGCTCGCGCTTCCAGAACTGATAGACGCTAGCGGCACGAAGCTACCTTGTGGTTTGGGTTTGCCTTTAGTCGACTGTTGTGGGACGAACTTGGCGGTGGAGTTGGGGTCGTAAGGATGTTCGAGGTCGAATTCCTCGATGTCCTGCAACTCCATCTCCGCATCATCTTCCTCAAGTGCTCCTGTGATGACTCCAAGACGAGCAGGTTGCTCTGCTAAGTGATTTGGGTCATCCCGGTATGCCAGAACGACTTCCTGGTCCGGCAACATTACCGCTGTGGCGCCAGCCATATTAGTTTCTGGTTGCTCCTGCTGGCGGGACTGACGCGATTGATCAAGCAAAGCTTTTGTTTTGGCCAATTCCTCCTGACTGCGAGTTATCAACGAATGCAGGAGATCCATTGCAAAGGTGAAGCCATGCAAGGTCCGTCGGCTAGTGTTGCCGTTTGCAGACGTGTCGAGCTCGTGCCACGCGTGTGAGTGAATGTGCTATCAGTTCTGATGTGTTCAAATGAAGAGGCATATGATACACCTGATGGTGTGAATGTAATCTTGAAGATAGGAAAGACGAGGAGAAAGTTGAAACTATACTCGTGGTTTGATGTCCTGCAGCAAACGGGCATTCAAGATGGGTGAGTGTGCCTCCAGACTGACACTACTCGTCCTCGTAGTCAACCTTTGATAAACGATGAATGGACAAGGCAGGTGATGCTACGGAGTCGCTTTTGATAGAGGAGGAGCCATGGCAGACATTCGGACACGTCGACAGCTCCCGTGAGGCGCGACGAGTGATCCCAAGCCTGTTGCACAGACAAGGCATGCTCTGCCCGACCGCGGAGGTTCAGGACAAGCAACATGTTTTCAGAGAACCCAATTGTAACAAGAGGCCGAGATGTGTCGCCCCAACGGTATCGTTGGCCTCGAAGGATACGAGAGTGTAGTTGACGGAGTAGTTGGAAGATTGAATCTCGGAGAGGAACATTAATGGTTGTGGAAGTCAAGTGAAGGTTAATGGTAATTTGAGCAAGTGACAGGTCAGAGATCTATTTACGCACCCTGGTTCCAAGCAAATCGGTGGCTGGTCGTCGAAGGAAGGGGTTGAGGGCCCTCCCACCTCGTCAAATTTCTAATCGTCGCATTTTTCTCTTCCGTCACCATCATCAAACTTTTGACCACCTCCATCAACTTAGATACACTCGCACTTTGGATCGCAAGACGTGCGCAGTTCCGGCATGTCAGGTCACCACGACAGGCAGTCCTTCGGCGGAGAGATGGCGCAGCAGATGCAGAACTTGAACACTCGCATGGTCTCGGTGGACGTCAACGAGTTCATTCGCACGCGCGACGCGGTATGTCCAAGCTCAAGCTTGTATACCATCACAACACAAGAAACATGCAATTTCTACGGCGCGACGATTTGCTTGACATGACCGCGAACCCACTGGCTAACATGGCTCACCCCAGCTCGCATCCGCCTACCTCAACCTGTCCTCGTCCTTCGAGCGTGCGGTCAAGGCCTACCTGGACCACACCCAGGTCGTCCTCAATGGCGACGCGACCCTCAACCCCGGCCTCATGATGAGCGCGTTCGGCGGCATGGGCGGCGGCTACAACAACCCAGCACAGATGGCCTCCATGGCTCTCCAGCACAACGGCGGCATGATGCCTGAAGTCAAGTCCGAGGAGCCCGACCCCAAGAAGCGCACCAAGCGTCCCTACAAGCCTCGCGACCCCAACGCACCTAAGCGCCCTCTGACGGCCTACTTCAGGTACCTTGGCGAGGTCAGGCCTGAAATCACCGCCGAAGTGCAGAGCGATCCCGAGAAGTACAAGGACATGGTCGGTCAGGCTGGCGATATTACAAAGATCGCGACGGCGAGGTGGACCCAGCTGAGCGAGGACGAAAAGCTGCCCTACAAGCAGGCGTATCGCGACGAACTGGTCGACTACACGCGCAAGGCGGACTTGTACAAGAACAAGGACGGCGAAAACGGGGAGGTCAAGAACGAGCCGGTCGTCGTTGGTGCGGATGAGGTTGACGCACCCGGAGAAGATGACGAAGACGCCAACGACTCGAGTAGCGATGACTCCGCTGACACTGCGAGCGACGAAGAGGAAGAGGAAGCTCCTGCGCCACCTCCAAAGGCAGCCACTCCCAAGAAGTCTTCCATGAAGAAGACCAAGACTCCAGCCACCACGGCCGCCGCACCACCACTCTCCACACAGCAAAGCTTCTCCAGCATCCCGGCCCAAGGTTTCAGCAGCGTCAACACCGCCGCCGCACCACCCTCCAGCCCAACCCGCAAGCGCAAAGGCGATGCCAGCGAGGAGACCGAGGAGAGCTCCAAGCGCACCCGCAAGTCGAAGAAGACCGTGACTGCTGCCGCCGACCCAGTCGCTCCGGTCGCTCAGATGGCTGCGCCGCCGGCACCCGTGAAGAAGGAAAGGAAGAAGAAGAGCAAGAGCGACGCCTAGAAGGAGTCTGCTTCGACGCTTAATCCTCTTCCTGGTTCTTCGCCTCACGGGTCCCCGCCGCACAAGTCTTCACCGCACAAGCACTCGCCGCACAGGTCTTCCCATCACCACTCGCCGCACAAGGCATCGCACCACCACTCTTCGTCACACAAGTCGTCGCCGCACAATCCTTCGTGGCACAAGCCGGGCGTCTTCTCGTCTAGGCCATGAGAAGGTGATGGCGGGTGTTGCTTTGGCAGTCTCGATTGGAGGATTCAATCAAAGGAGAAGCGCAGGGAGTGTCTGCTGAAACCAATCGCGCAAAAAAGAATCTCCTTGGAATATATCGTAACTAGACTGGCGCCAGTGGACGAAGTGGTTTCTTTGGTTCGGCGTTCACCGTAGCGCAATACCCTTGGGGCGTTGTGAGTAGGAGGTCACGGCTGGTTAGTCCTGTGTTGTAGGTACGCATAAGGACGATATGCAATGATTGCGAAGATCCAAGTAACCTCCTTTCATATTCTCTCAATTCAAATCCACCTCACATACAAATCAGAATCCCAATGGGAGAACCAACCCCACCACGAAGCTCGAGAACCAGCTCGAATAGCTTGTGCCTGCAGCAAAAGCTTCTAAGTTATCTTGGGTCACTTCATGTTGTTTTCTTCTTACGTACTCGTTTCCATGTCACACAAAACACTCCCTAAGAACTTTTGATTGAAAGTATCACAGCGTCAAGATGCAGCTGGCACCCAAGGAGGTACGCTCTCACCGCTGCCCTCCCATTGCGACCATACTTCTACGATACGCCAGCTAGCTAACCTCGATAAACAGATAGATAAGCTCCTCATAACTCAAACCGGCACCCTCGCCCAGCGCCGCCTGGCCCGCGGAGTCCGACTCAACCACACTGAATCGTTGGCACTGATCTCCCATGTCTTGCACGAGCTCATCCGCGATGGCAACCACACCGTCGCGGACCTCATGTCCTTCGGCACCACCCTTCTTGGCCGACGACATGTGCTGCCGAGTGTCCCTGCTACCTTGGGGGAACTAATGGTCGAGGGCACGTTCAGGAATGGCACGTATCTGGTTACTGTGCACGATCCGATCAGCAGCGACGACGGAGACTTGGAGCGAGCGTTGTACGGCAGCTTCTTGCCGATCCCGAAGGATGAAATGTTCCCGTGGCCGCCTGCTGAAGGTTTGGAAGCTTATACGGACGACACGAAAGTTCCTGGCTCGGTCGTGGCCGTCAAAGGCGATAGCGGACGCGTTACGCTCAATGCAGACCGCAAGCGGATTCAATTGAAGGTTACGAGCAAAGGCGATCGCCCGATCCAGGTGGGCAGCCATTACCATTTCATCGAAGTAAACCCGAAGCTCGAATTCGATCGTGTGCGAGCGCACGGCTACCGGTTGGATATCGCGGCCGGCACGAGCGTGCGGTTCGAGCCTGGCGATGCGAGGACGGTGCAGTTGGTGCAGATAGCTGGGAATCAAGTTATTAAGGGGGGCAACGGGATTGCTACTGGTAGTCTCCACGACGTGGAGCTCGTTAAAGACATTTTGGCGAGACTGCATGACGGTGGGTTCTTGCATAAGGAGGAGCCGGGGCGGGACGATCATTTGGAGGCACCGACGATGTCGAGAGAGGATTACGTGGCGATGTTTGGGCCTACGACTGGTGATCGGGTGAGGCTTGGGGCGACGGACTTGTGGATTAAGGTTGAGAAGGACCTTACTGTCTATGGAGACGAGTGCTGTTTCGGTGGCGGTAAGACTATCAGAGATGGGATGGGGCAGGCGAGCGGGTGGGAGGACGAGAAGTGTCTTGATTTGGTGGTGACGAATGCGTTGATTGTGGATTGGTCTGGTATTTACAAGGCGGATATTGGTGTTAAGGACGGGCTGATCGTTGGCATTGGGAAGGCTGGCAACCCAGATATCATGGCTGGGGTGGACGAGAAGATGGTGGTGGGTTCTTGTACAGATGTCGTGGCTGGCGAGGGCAAGATCGTTACCGCGGGCGGCTTCGATAGCCATATCCACTTCATCTGCCCTCAACAAGCGAATGAAGCCATCGCGTCAGGCATCACATCCCTCCTCGGCGGTGGGACAGGACCCAGCACAGGCACCAACGCAACGACCTGCACACCGGGCTACAACCTCATCAAAAGCATGCTGCAAGTCACCGACAGCATCCCAGTGAACATCGGCATCACAGGCAAAGGCAATGACTCCGAACCCGGCCCCCTAGTCGCCCAAACCGAAGCCGGCGTCTGCGGCCTCAAACTCCACGAGGACTGGGGCACCACCCCCAAAGCAATCGACACCTGCCTCTCCGTCTGCGAGGACGAAGACATCCAATGCCTGATCCACACCGACACGCTAAACGAATCCGGCTTCGTCGAGACCACAGTCGCAGCCTTCAAGAACCGCACAATCCACACCTACCACACCGAAGGCGCAGGCGGCGGCCACGCTCCAGATATCATTTCAGTAGTCGAACACCCGAACGTCCTCCCCAGCTCCACGAATCCGACTCGCCCATACACTGGGAACACGCTAGACGAACATCTAGACATGCTAATGGTATGCCACCACCTCTCGCGCAACATACCCGAGGACGTCGCATTCGCCGAATCACGCATCCGCGCCGAAACCATAGCCGCCGAGGACGTCCTGCACGATTTAGGCGCGATCAGCATGATGTCCTCGGACTCGCAAGCAATGGGCCGCTGCGGCGAAGTCATCCTCCGCACCTGGAACACCGCGCACAAAAACAAGACCCAACGCGGCACGCTCAAAGAAGACGAGGGAACCGACGCAGACAATTTCCGCGTTAAGCGGTATATCAGCAAATACACCATCAACGTCGCCCTCGCGCAGGGAATGTCGCACCTCATCGGCTCCCTTGAGATCGGTAAGCTCGCGGACCTGGTCCTCTGGTCTCCGGCTTCCTTCGGCGTGAAACCGGCGCAGGTGATCAAAGGAGGAATGGTTGCGTGGAGCCAGATGGGCGATCCGAACGCGAGTATCCCGACTGTGGAGCCGGTGTACATGCGGCCGATGTTTGGCGCGATGATAAGCAGTAATTCGATCGCGTGGGTCAGTAAGCGGAGTGTGGAGAAAGGGACGGTGGAGAGGTATGGGTTGAAGAAGCGGGTGGAGGCGGTGAAGGGGTGTAGGACGGTGGGGAAGAAGGACATGAAGTGGAATGATTATATGCCGAAGATGAAGGTTGATGCTGAGAGATATGTGAGTACATCTTTTTATTTCGTCTCGTATGGTCGTGCGTTTAAGCTAACGGTTCGTGTAAACAGACTGTCGAAGCAGACGGGATGGTCTGCACGGCCGAGCCTGCTGAGACGCTACCGTTGACGCAGGGCTATTTCATATACTGATGCCTGTGCATTTTCCGTTGCCCTGCCTTCGAGCACCAAACTTCTTCATGTCGAAGTCTGACATTCAAATCTTCACCTCTGATGGCAGGCTGACCTCCATGATGTCAACGCCCTTGTTCAGATCAGCCTTGCTAGGCATGTTCTGTCTCCGCATCAACTCGGCGCTTTGGGTCATGTATGGATCCTTCATCATGCTTGCAACAGCATGGACCTCATCACCCTTCGTGAAATACGCCACGAAGCTCTGCTTGCCTTCGCTAACGTCTGTCTCGCCTTGGATGATGACATCGTCCCAGCCTTGGGGAGTGTGGCCTAGAGATAACCATTAGCCAGACAACTTGTCACAACTGACAGATAAAGCACTTACCGCAGTATCGTAGCTGCGACCCAACGGCCGACCAGAATACGGGTATGAAGGCCTTTGGCTTGCTACCTGGGTTGTTGATGGTGTGCGCAACGCTCCTTCCAGCATTCTGTGCGACGTCCCAATGCTCGATGCGCACTGGTTTGCCGTCGCCACCTGGCCCGTGGTATGGGTATGTAGCGATGTCGCCGATCGCGTACACGTCCTTCTGGCCTTTGACCGCAAACGATTCGTCGACGGAAACAGAACCGTCCTTCTCGAGGCTGATGGAGCTGTTCTTCTGCAGATAGTCGGTCGACGGCTTGATTCCCACGCCCTCAATAACGAGATCCGCTTCCAGCGTAGTGCCGTCCTTGAGCTGGACAGAGCCAATCTTGCCGGATGACGACTTCGATTCGGTGCCCTTCTCCACCTGCGCCTCCATATGGAACTTGACGCCATTCTTCTCGAGCAGCTTCCGCAAGACCGCGCCAACAGCCTGGCCCATCACTCGCTCCATGGGCTCCTTCTCCATCCCGATGATGTCGACACTGTGACCCTTGCCCGCAAGAGCATTACCTGCCTCCATACCGATGAAGCTGGAACCGATTACAACAACCTTCTTCCCGCCGTTGTCGCCTGCTGCCTTCATGATATTCTGCGTATCCTGGAGTGACCGTAGCGGGAATACATTACCGAGATCACCCTTCAGCCCTTGCAGCGGCAGCATATTAGCTTTGCCACCCGAAGCAAGAATCAACTTCGTATACTCGTACTCCTTGCCACCCTCAGTCTTAACCTTCTTCTTCTCCAAATCGACTTCAGACACCGCACCATTAACCATCTCAACCCCACCATCCTTATAGAACTCCTCGCTCCTCCACGCCACCTGTCCAGCATCCGTCATCAACGCCTTGGACAACTTCGTCCGGTCAATCGGCGGGTGGTTCTCCTTCGAGATCACTGTAATCGCACCCTTGAATCCACCGGCTCGCAAACCCTCAATAGCTCCAAGCCCGCCACTTCCGTTTCCGACAATCACAACCTTCTCCTGCCCACTGGGCTTGCACTTGATATTCAACGTCCGTCGTCCAGCCTTCAACGCACTCTCTTCGCCCTTGACATACACGGCGCCATCCCTCTCCACCACCTCAAACTTATGCAGCGGATCAAGCGCTGGAGCGTCTTCAACATCACCAGTCGAGACCTTGAAACAGGCACCGTGCCACGGGCAGGTGATTCGGCCGTCTGGCGTGAGCACGCCTTTCACTAAGGGAGCTCCGTAATGCGTGCAGTTGGCGCTCATGACGTGGACTTCATCGTTGATCTTTGCAAGGAGAACCTTGCCCTTTTCGATACCTTCGATTTCTGCTTCCTGCTTTTGCCCGTTCTTGAGGTCGATGCTTGTTAGGCCTTTGAGCTTGAATTCGGAGGCCACCATGGCTGCGATTGAACTGGAGAAAGTTCGTTGTGAGGATAGTTGGATTATTTTGCTTGCAGCAATCGGTTGGCGAAGAAGAGAAGAAGTGGAGGGTCTGAAGAGGAGCATGTGGTAAGATCAATCAGGAAAGAGAGGTCAATGAGAAGCAGGGGAGGTGACTGCTGTTAACATGATGATTACATCTGCTGCGACCTGATTGGCGGGACGCAACGTCACCATTGATGTGGGGGAGGAGCTCGTCACTGCGGGTCCGAATGCGAGCGCGAGATGATTCTGTTTGGAGACAGAACAATATGAGCAGATGGAAGACATGGGCCTCTGAACAGTATTCGATTGTAAGATGCATGGGCAGAAGCAATGCAGATATTAACGTAGGTATGTGCAAATCAACTCTTATCAACTATCAAGAAGCATTGGGGTATCTCGATCCTATTATGCGGCGTCCATATGCCTGCTGCCCTTCCATTGAAGCAAAGCAACCCAACTCCTCGCTGTTAAATCAATCCGAGTCTGTTGAAGATCTCAGTCTGTCCCAGCCGTATATCAAACATGTCCTAAATCCCGAATCCCATATTCCAGTCGTAGCTCAAATCAAACCCGGTAATCATCAATCAATACACAGGCACCCTCTGCACACTATGGTGCGTCATCCTCGCCGTCGTGGCACTATTCATTGGCGAGTACCCGGGTGGAGCATCAGCCGTAGTCGTGGGAGCCTGGCTGCCAATCCTGCTTCGTCCGAGGAACTCAACAGCCGGAACACTGATCCGGCGAGGGTCGAAGACGTTGGTGAAGAAGTTCGAGACATCCTCAACATCGACCTCCGTCTCCTCCACTCCTCCAACAGACTCTCTCCGCGCGAACTCGTCGCTGACAAGCTCCTGAGAGGATATCTGGACGGGCACTTTGACCTCCATGGTCGATCCGAGCCCGACGCTAGAGATGCCGAGATCGAGCTTCAGAGCGTAGACGCGGCTGATGAGGCAGCTGTGGAAGGTCGGTGCGAAGGCTTTGTTAGTTGGGAGGGTGACGGGGACGATGAGGCGGGCGGTGTAGTAGACACCGCCTTTGTATCCTTCGCTGGGGTCTGGGATGTCGCCGGTCTCCAATGAGCTCGATGAGAGAGTCGAGCCGCGTCGTTGCAGATCTAGTGATGGAGAGGGCTCCTGCTTGGTCCACTCGACGTTCATGACGCAGCGAGACGAGAGGTTGAGCTGCTCGGCGTGGAGACCTTGGGTAAGATCGAACATTGATTGCTGTTTGGACGGAAAGCTGCTCCTCGCTGTGCTGGCGAAGTAAGTCGTGACCTTGAGCTTGCTGGCAAGGTTTCCGAGCTTCGGTGGTGCAGAATCCTTCTCGAGAGGGTCAAATCGGAGCATCACCGTCGCCATGGTGGTCATCTTCGATTCAGGGTTGCTGTATGACTTCATCTTGAACGCGGCAGGTTGCGCGGACTCCATCGTCAGAGTGCCGAGCTTGCCCTTGAGCAGACCTTTCCTGATCGACTTCTCCTTCCTCATCATGTACTCGCCGTCCTCAGCATGAACATCGAGTGGTGGCTGCTCCTCAACGGCAGGTACCACTCGCAGTCTCCTGGCTTTTGACGCAAGAGTCGACCTCCAAGCCTCATCACCCTTAGTGCGAAGCTCAGAGATCTTTGCGAACACGCCATAGCGAACGCTCGCCATATCCGGAGCCATGTCATCAGATCCTCTTCCGCTCGCTAGGCCCTTGTCGCCAAACGTTGGTGGGAGTCGAAAGTGTGCTTCGCGTATCGCATCATTCTCTACGGTATGCTGACATACTCGCGGCAAAAGTTGCTGCGGCACGACAAAGACAAAGGGGAAGTCGTAGATCTTGCCAGCTCGCAGTACCAGATCCTCGGGATACAATTGGTACAATCCTGGCATCTGAAGCTTCAGGAACTGGTGGAAAGCTTCAGATCGGCCACTCGAAACAGCAGCAGTGGTAAGTCGTTCAACATAAGTCCTTGATGTTCCAACAAATTCGATATCGATAGAGTCGAAGTTCGTATCCACCTGCGGAACCACGGTCACGATACCTTCGATCCGGTCGAGAGTAGTAAACGTCTTCTTCTTGGTCGTGAAGTTGATCTTGATCTCAGGCTTAGGCACCTGCACCAAGTTCCGGAGCTTCGACGGCATCGTGAAGCCTTCGCTGGAGATTACGGAAGGAGACATCGTTGCCGCTGAAATGTTCGTTGATAACAGTCCTTCCAAGACAAACGAAGCCCTCGGACAAAGAAAGTAGCCAACCAAGTAGCCGCGTGCGATGTCGCTGATGCGGGGATGAGGTGGTAGACGGAGGTGGCTTGATATCTTGCGGAGTGAAGTGTGCTTCTCCGGTGGAAGTATGAAAGTTTGTAATGGAAGAATTCGGTGTGGAGTGATGGGTGTAAAGAGAGGAGAATGGACTGGTGAATGAAGGATACTTACAGCCGGGGACCACCAAGGTATATAACCTTACATGTCATAGAGGCCCAATGTCCTAGGGCGTGCAATACACATCTCCGCTTGAGTCACTTTCATCTGCAAACTCTCAACGCCGAGAATGTGGCTTTCTGCAGCTTCTGTCCAATCACCGCTCCTGCGCGGATCCACCGGCAAAAAGTTGCTTTGGTAATTCTCACTTTCCCTCAGCTGTTCCGGACGACATGCTCTGGAAGTAATCAAGATGCGGTCAAACACGCCCTGTCCAACACAACTTTCTCTCTCAAAATGTGATCATAGGGGTGTCATGTTCGTCGTGCTTCGAAATCGTCTCTCACACTCTCGACAATCACATGCCAACTCGTTGAATCCAGCCCGCCATCTTCACGACGATGCAGGATCCATCGACAATCGTGTACGGTGAAAACACCCGCCCTTATACAGTGTACAGGAACTGCTGTCGAGGCTGACGACGCTTGCAAAGTGTTGAGATGAGCAAGTGGCCGCATGACCGAGCAGAAATCTTTAACAGTAGGAAGAACCGCAGCTATATAAAGGGCGAGACTGTACAGTAGGTACACCCGCCGCTATACAGCGTACGGAAGTCGCTCACGATGTCCAGCTCCGCTATGTGTCAAGCATAACTCCCTCGACTTCTAACAGGAAGATGACACGAGAGCCAATGAAACCGTCATTTCTGTTGAGTGCAACACTTCTCCACCAGTCGTGAAGGAACTTCTTGCAATACCCAATACGGCTGTAGTCTTGTGTTCGAGTGCCATGCCATCGCCGAGCCACGTGGTGTTCTGGCATTCCCTTGTCGCTGTTCTTGACCCAAACTTGGCACAGAAATTTTTCTTGAACGCCGCTACGGAATTCAAACGGGTGTCGATCGGCGCTCCCTTGATTGCCGACTTCGGATAGATGCCGCATATCCGGAGCTTCGTAGGCTCACGACTCGGACTGCACGGCAGAGACGGGGAACGACATTCTACAAATGTGATGTCGAAGAATAGATTGATGTTGAGCGTTTCCCGTAGCGGAATGGACTGGCTTGATTAGAATACGCTGTGAGGCAGTCACGAACCGAACGGGTGTAAGAGACGGCTCGGACGGGTACTGAGAACATGCTCTGCAAAACGTAGCGTGCCATCGAGTGATAACTTCTAGTAATCTAGTCGAGTAATCCTGCAGCCGGGCGATCTGACTGTTCTGGGTGACACCGAGCATGCGGTCAGAGCAGACGAATGATCACCGTACCTTATCGCCAGAGACCTTGCAAAGAAAGAGCTATTCCCGTGTCAGAGAACAACGTAGGTATCATAGCCGAAGGTATCAACTCCTAATAATAATGCTTCATCCCCTCGGCTCGCCAGTCCAGGGCAGCACGTATGCAACTCGATCGTAAACACAAAAAGAGACCGACAGCCCAATTCTCGTGGGGTATGGAGGACAGGTTGCAGCCAACTGCGCCAAAAACACCAATGCGCTGGGTTCCCAAGAAGTCAAAAAGCTAGAAGCCAATGTAGGCAGCCGTCTGCGTCGATTGCACTGTCGAGACCGTCATCCTAACCACATAGCAGGAGGCCGCGAAGAAGTGAGGTCCGATGTGGTGTGATCCCAAGGCCGTTCCAAGACCCATGCCAAGATCAACTGCTGTTCGCGCGCAACAGAGCTTCCTACAACCGCGCGTTAGCCACCGATCCACCCACAAATCTTGACAGACAACAACTTACCCTCTGAAACGGATCCTCAATATCCGCCGACAAGAACGCGGGACTCTGCATCCCCGCCGGCCCCGCCTCCGTCCACCCCCTCTCGTTCAACCCGGGTCGCTTCGGCGTCGCCAGCTTACTCCCGGCTTCTGAAGAACTCCCGTCAGCACCCAGTCCTTCATCATAAAGATAGCCCCTCCCATCGCTCTTCCTCTCCAACAACGCACCGCCAAGCGTCGCACACTTCAAAATCGTCTGGATCAACTGATTCGGCTTCAGCGGCTTCGACAAGTACTCATCCATTTGCGCCTGGATACACTTCTCCCGATCACCCAACATCGCGTGAGCTGTAAGAGCAATGATAGGTGTTCGTGCAAGTTCGTGCTGTTGCTCGTACTCGCGGATCTTGGCCGTGGCTTCGAAGCCGCCCATCACGGGCATCTGCACGTCCATGAGGACGACGTCGAAGAGTTTTTTCTTGATGGCTTCAAAGGCTTCCAACCCGTTGTTGGCGACGGTGACTTTGTGGTTGTGCTTCATGAGGATCTTGACGGCGAGCTTCTGGTTGACGGCATTGTCTTCCGCGAGCAGGATGTCGAAGGAGCGGGAGTGGTCGGCGGAGCTGGGAGCAGCACGACCTTCGAGAGCGGGGATGAGGGCGTTGCCGAGATCGATGGGGAGGCAGGGGGTGGTCATGTAGCTGGAAATACCGTTCTCGAGGGCCGTCTTGAAGCTGACGGAGATTTTGGGTGCGATGAGGACGATCGGGATGAACTTGAAGCGCTCCATGCTGCGGAGCTTCTGTGCCGTGTCGCCATGGTCGACTATGATACAGTCGTAGCTGTCTACCGACTTCACATCGTGAGGCGACTGCGCGTTTCGGCCGACCACGAAAGGGACCAGATCTAGCTGCCGGATGCTGTCTGCGATGACAGCCGCGGGGCCGACATTGCCACTGTCGATGAAGAGAACGTTGTGCTTGCGGTACTGCTGTAACTGCGGCATGATGCGTGCCACATCCGGGTTCCCAACGCGTACGACACACGTGAAGAAGAATGTGCTGCCCTGCCCGTAGTCGGACTCCACCCACATCCGACCACGCATGAGGTTAGTCAGTCGTTTCGAGATCGACAAACCAAGTCCAGTGCCGCCAAACTTCCGTGTTGTCGAGCCGTCTGCTTGCTGGAATGTCTCGAAGATGACATCAAGCTTATTGGAGTGGATTCCGATGCCAGTATCCGATACCGCGAACTTAACCACTACCTCGCCAGGCTTGCAATCAACAGCTGGCTCCGAAAATATCCTGACTCGAACCTCGCCATGCTCAGTGAATTTGATGGCATTGCCAGCAAGGTTCAGAATGATCTGTCGTAACCGGAACGAGTCACCGACGATGTAGTCAGGTACCGAGCTATCGATGTCGTAGACAAGACTAATGTCTTTTTCGTTCGCTCTCACGGCCAATGATTTCAAACTGTTGAACACCAGACTTCGAAGTGAGAAGGGCTCTTCTTCCAGGATCATCCGATTTGCCTCGATCTTGGAAATGTCCAGAATGTCGTCGATGATCGTGAGTAAGCTGTTCGCAAGCGAAAAGACAATGTTCAGCATGTCCCGCTGGTTCTGCTCTAGCTCCGTGTCCAAGGTGAGCTGCGTCATGCCAATAATACCGTTCATTGGCGTTCGGATCTCGTGAGACATGTTCGCCAGGAACTCACTCTTGGTCTTGTTCGCCAGCTCGGCAGCTTCTCTCGCCAGGTTATTGCGTTGTATACTTTCCCGCAGACTCGTGATCATCTGGTTGATCTTGACTTTCAGCTCGTTGATCTCACCCGAAGCCTCAACTGTAATCGTCTTTGAGAAGTCGCCATTCATGGCGGCATTCGATATGTCGCCGAACGCTCGCACCTGGGTCGTCAAATTCGAGGCCATCGTGTTTACATCAGTCGTGATCTCTCTCCAGCGACCGTCAATGCCCTCAATCTCGGCTTGCCCACCCATCTTGCCGTCCACACCCACATCTCTGGCTACTCGTTTGACGGCCATGGACCACGCATCAAGTCGCATCACCATGTCGTTGATGGTGTTCTTCAAGGTGGCAATTTCTCCTTCCGCCTCCACCTCGATCATCTGGTTGAGGTCACCTCTCGCAATGGCTTGCGTGACCGTCGATATGCTGCGCACTTGATTCGTCAGATTCCTCGCCATGATATTGACGTTCTCCGTGAGGTCTTTCCATTTGCCCTCAACATTTGCAACCTCAGCTTGCCCGCCTAGAGTGCCTTCAGTGCCGACCTCTCTAGCCACTCTGCTAACCTCGAACGCGAACGTGCTAAGTCGATCCACCATGGTGTTGATCGTGACCTTGAGAGCCAAGATCTCGCCGGATACCTCAGCCTCAACTTTCTTGCTCAGATCACCCCTGGCTACAGCGGTTGTGACCTCCGCAATTTCTCGTACTTGCGTAGTGAGATTCATGGCCATGCCGTTCACATTGTTGGTAAGATCCTTCCAAGTGCCTTCCACACCGTGCACAGTTGCTTGACCGCCGAGTTGACCATCCGTTCCGACCTCCTTCGCTATCTTCGTCACCTCGTCCGCAAATACACGCAGCTGGTCCACCATGCCATTGATCGTGCTTTTCAGCTCTAAAATCTCGCCCTTACAGTGCGCCCGAACCTTGTGCGTGAGATTACCGCGCGCCACTGCCGTGGTCACTTCAGCGATATCTCGTACTTGTGCCGTAAGATTGTTGGCCATGGCATTGACATTCATGGTCAAATCGTTCCACATGCCCTGGACACCCTCAATTTGCGCTTGGCCACCAAGGATACCCTCGATGCCAACATCTCGGGCCACTCGTGTCACTTCGGTTGCGAAGGTTCGTAGCTGTTCAACCATCTTATTGATTGTTTGCTGAAGTTGTAGAATCTCACCCCGGGCAGGCCGTTGAATTTTGCGACTGAGATCTCCATGTGCGACTGCCGTAGTTACTACAGCAATTTCTCTGACTTGATCGGTAAGGTTCTGGGCCATGACGTTGACTGATAGTTGTAAGTACACTTCTTCTCGCGTAGGTGACCGAGTACATACCATTGTTGGTCAACTCGGCCCAGATACCGTCTACACCAGGTACGACGGCCTGACCACCGAGTCTTCCTTCAGTGCCCACTTCCTTCGCCAAGAACGTCACCTGACTAGCGAACTGCTGCAATTGGTCTATCATGCGGTTGATGGTCTGCTTGAAACGTGCGATTTCTGGGTCCTTCTCCGTGGCATGTATCAATACCTTCTTGCTCAGATCTCCATTCGCGACAGCCGTGATAATCGTTCCGATGTCCTTAAGCACCTTCTGATACGTGGCGTTGATCTGTGCATTCTTCTCAATCTCCCGCTTGAGCTGCTCGATCGAGGAGGAATTGCCTAGAGTGTCCAGCGCGTGCTTGGTCGCATTCTGCTGTTGTGATAGTTGAGACTTGATGCTCTCGATGAAGTTGTTCTGACTCTTGATCTCTTGCGATTGCTGGTCGATGTGGTCTCGTAAGATCGTGAACTGCTCCTCAGTGAGCTGGCGTGGTTGCGGGTCGCCGTCAGCTTTCGCCAGGAGCGTATTAACCCACGACGCCGATCGTTGGCGGACTGCTCCAGCAGTAGCCCGGGGTGAGGAGTTGGAGACCTCGCCATGCGGGAAAGGTAATGATATCTGCTCGTTGGGTGTAATAGGTAACGAGGCGGTACCACCAGTTGCAGCCCTCACTTCGAGGGACTGTATGCGCGAGGCCAGCGCTGTCAGCTCGCGCTCGAGTGTCTGCTTCTCCACAGTGTCCTCGCCGGGTAGCGAGATCCTGGGTATTTTGATGCCATTGGTGGCAGCCGAGCCCGGAAACGACGAGTGTTCTAGCGGTGCGTACTGTTTGGCGAGGGTTGACAGTATACCAGCCACCGCCGCAGAAGTCTCCTCGTGTGGCATATTCGATGTCGCGGGGAGGTCAGGTGACCCAGGTAGAAATGAGGGATACGACGGACGTTCAGGAGCGCATCGCAGCTCGGTGCTCTCGTCGGCGTGGAAGGGGTAAGTTCGCTTCGTCGTCGTGAAGGGATGAATCGTGGCTGGAGCTTGTCGCTCACAGTCTTCGCCCGTTAACAGGGTCAGACTAGAGCATTCCAGTAGGTTTAGGTCGTCGTCGTAGAGTTCCAGGTGCGACTACCGATATTGCTGTCTCTTAGAGGTCAAGGGGGTGTGAGAGGTCGTGTCGAGCAATGCGATCCACTCTCGAGATACAGAGTTCTAGGGTGCCGAGTAAGTTAGTCTGTACCGGGACTGCTAGCTTGAGACACAATCGGGCAGCCGTGTGGGACCGAACAAAGGACGAGGGCAAGCCGTGGTAATGTTTACGGCAACGTGGAATCGCAAAATCTCCAACAATGATGGACGAAGAGAAGACGAACAATTGCAACACCACCCTCGACACCGGTAAGAGCCAACACCGGGACAACCACGGCACCGGAGACACGCCCGTACCCCTATACCGTAAAGTATCCCCACAGCGCCACAAAATTCTCTCATCTGGCGATGACGACCGGTGGGACGACCGCGCGAGCGACCACTCTGCGCGGCAAGACACACCTCCCCCCCCCTTTGGCGCCGTCACAAATCTCATCTCAGATTCGCGTATCCCTCCAATGAACCTGAAACATGCCGATCAGTAGCAGAATATGCGAGATAATGCCCCTCGAAGGGTTCGACATTCCCAGCCAGCGGGGCGAGCTGGCGTGCGATGACCACACAAACTCAAGCACGGGGCAACTTATATCTGCACTCCTATGTCATCCTCCCACCTCACTCCACCGTGGCGCGTGCCTTTAGAGACGCGCAATTTTGCTGTTGTAGATCTTCCGCTTCCTCTCGCACACGAGACACGATACGCGTTTCAGGTTGGGCGGGATTGGGCCGCCACGCTGTAATGTGCTGCTGTACGACAGCGTTTGGACGAACCGTGGAGATGGACGAAGGTTGACATTAAGGACCCTGAGCCATGAACGCCACGTTGAGCACGACATTTGAACCGTGGTTCACTACACACTTTACCGGTCCCAGGGAGTCTCGGGAGTTACGACCGCTGGATCGGGTTGCGGATCTCGCTACCTTCCACGGCATGGCTGGTGGAACGACCGCAACATCACCCCGTCCCAGGCGCCGATGAGAACATACGAGTAGCGCTGCATTGTGTAGAGACCGGCAGAGATATCATGGTCCAGTCAGGTAAGGCAATCGGAGGGTATGGCTCATCTTCCTCTTTTCAATTTGGTGGTTGAACGAAAGCGCTATCAGCCAGCTGCACAATCCCCGTCCTCCACCACACCGATGCATCCCATGCCCTAAACCTTGTAACTGTGGATGACGTGAGGGTTGGTGAACGCCTTCAGGCCCTCCTTGCCCCATCTATTGAACAGTCAGTCAGCATACATCTCATAAGTCACATGCGATCAGGTTCAGTACTCACTCTCCACCAATACCACTCTCCTTGTGTCCACCAAACAGCGCCTGCGGGGTAGGCTTCTCCCACGAGTTGACGAACACGGAGCCAGCTTCCAGACGTCTCGCGATCCTCTCGGCGCGCTCGATATCCTTGCCCCAGACACAAGCACCGAGGCCAGAAAGCGAGTTGTTAGCACGCTTGATAACCTCCTCCTCATCCGACCATGGCTGTGTCGGGACGATGGGTCCGAATGGCTCCTCCTGAATGATACGGCTGTCGTTCGGCGGGTTGTCGATGATAGTCGGCGAGATGAAGTAGCCCTTGCCGCTCGCAATATCCGGTGAGCCGACAGCGAATTTGTATCCCTGATTCTTAGTGTCCGCGAACATGTCCTTGACCTTCTCGAACTGCATCTGGTTCTGGATGGGGCCGAGCAGGGATCCGGACTCTGGATCGCCGACCTTGATGGACTTGGTAAACTCGACCATGGCCTCGAGCATCTCCTTGTAAATGTCCTCGTGGATGTAGATGCGCTTGGTCGCGACACAGACCTGCCCGGAGTTCTGGAACGCGCCCATGACGAGCTCGGGGGCGACTTTCTTGACGTCCACGTCGGGAAGGACGATGGAAGCGTCGTTGCCGCCGAGCTCGAGGGTGACGCGCTTGAGGGTTGGGGCGCAGGCGGCCATGATCTTCTTGCCGGTGGCGATGGAGCCGGTGAAGGAGATCTTGGAAATGCCGGGGTGGGCGGTGAGCATGGGGCCGAGGGCGTCGGAGCCGCCGACGACTTGGACCATGCCGGGCTCGGTGACCTCCTGGAAGAGCTCGACGATCTTGAGGCAGGTGTATGGGGTGTATGGGGATGGCTTGCAGATGATGGTGTTGCCTGTGAGCAGGGCGGGGATGATCTTGCCGATGGAGAGGACGATTGGGAAGTTCCCTGCGATGTGTTAGTGGCCAAGCCGACATCGAGAAAGGGTAGAGCAGACGTACAGGGGATGATGGCGCCGACAACGCCGAGTGGGGTGTATCGGGTGGTGATGACCTTCTCGTCATCCTCAACACGCTCCTCTGGAAGCTCGAGAGTGTTGTGGTGATCGAACCACATGGCTGCGCCCTTGGCCTCGAACTCGGCGAATTGACGCTAAGTACACAGATCAGCATCTTTCCACCATCGAGCTGTACCCAGGCGAGGATTCCTACCGGCTTGCCAGTCTCCTTGATGAGAATCTCAATGATCTCATCAACGTGGCTCATATAGTGGTCCTTCATCCTCGTGAGGAGCTTCTTCCTCTCCTCGAACGGAGTGTCCCTGTACTTCTCGAACGCCTTCTGTGCGGACACAACAGCATCGTCGACATCCTGCTGGGTGGCGATTGGCAGATCCCAGAGCTTCTCGCCGGTCGCCGGGTCTGGGGAGCGATGTTAGGCTTGCCAGTATATGGCAGTGCCGGTGAGAAAAACATACTAACGCCCTGGTGCTTCTCCTTCCCACTACGGTTCTGGCCGTCAATGACGTTGTAGAACTCGTCGAACTTGATGCTGGATACTTTGCTGGGAGACATGATTGCGGTTGCTTGGTCTTTTACGAAAGTTGACTGTTGAATTGGGTGTGAGAGGGGTAGACTGAAGAGAAGAATCTGACATTGGAGAGGTCGACAAGGACTACTTGTACTCCCGAGGTAGAGCACTCGAGCACTCTGGGACCTCGCGTCTTACATGCGGGCCATGCAGCCTTGTGTAGCGGGGTCTAGCGGGGTGACAGCTGACATCGAGACTTTCTCGGCGGCAACCCTATTGCATTGAGGGACGACAAGCTGGAGTAAGCAAGATATGCAAATCGACACGTCTCTCGCGCGCGGATGGCTCGATCAAGAGCTTATTGCGAGGTGGGTGTTGAATCGTCAGCAACCAGATCAGGATGCAGGTCCAGCTCAGCTCCACTTCATGCACGCACGCACGCACCCTAATGGTACGGTATGGTCGTCTGCTCCAGGTCTGCTTGCTACTTGGCACCGCGGACTCCTGGGGTACATCTGGCAATCAGCACTGCAATTAGTGATTTGGAAGATGGTTGGATGATGTGAGATTGTTGTTGTGAGGTAGCCTCATCAAAGCTGAGCCAATGTATGAGATCGCCTCTGGCGCCGCAAACATCGAACAGCACTAGCACTCTGTTCACTTGATACGTAATTTGATTTCCTATGGACGTCTGATCGATGATGTGCTATTCAAGAAGCCATGCATCACATCCTAGGAGCATTCGGACGAGCGTTGTCCAGCAGCAGTTGTTCTCGATCCGCAAGACGACGATCTTGCACAACCGGAAAACAATAGCATCCTTCGCAATTATCACTTTCCACCTCCCCCCCTTCCTTCTTCAGGCGCGCATGCTGGTCGATGCGCTTGCGAACGCCAGACGTTGAAGCGACTTGAAGCTCAGATGTTCATCCCGCTGAAGCGCTCACGCACTTGTCCAGGTCGAAGACGGCACGGAAGCCGACGCGCTGTCCCTTCTCGTTGAGCAGCACAACACCGTTGTTCGTATCCTTGATGACCTCCGCCACCGCCTTGGCTTTCTCAACGCTCGGCTTGCCTTCGACGTCCTTCTCGTTGACCGATTTGATGCCCTTGAACGCACCCTGGACACTGGACGGCTTCTCGTTGAATATCTTGTAGTACGGATAGCCATGAGCGGCGTAAGCTTCAGCGGTGATGGGGGTGGATGGCGGAAGCTGACCGGTGATGTTGCGGAAGTGTTCGGAGTTGACGATCTGTACGTTGAAGATCGTGCTGCAGTCTGGCTGCCAAATGTTCGGGATGTGGGTGTCGGCAACGATCGTCTGGCAAATGTAACCACCAGCGGCGATGCCGATCGCAGCATTGGGGGGAGCATAGCCGCCACGTAGACTGAGTATCAAGTGCATGCTCGATCCTTCAACTATCCCTTATTCACCCAGGGTGCTCTTGTTCTCCCTCTGGTGCGCGTTCGGCTTCGGGGAAATCAAACGCTGGTGCTCCGGTGGAATACCCTCCTGGTCCTGGATCATGAGCTTGACGTCGTTGGTCGTGTTGCCAGAAAACACCTCCAAGCCGATCGTCTTCCCCGTCAGAGTCTTGACGAAGATCTGGTACATCTTGGCACCCGCAGGAATCTTCGTCATCACGTAGCTGATGCGGTCGCGCACTGGATCCGCGTTGCTTGGGATGACCTCGAACTGCATCCCGCCGATAGCCTCTTCGCCGGTGACTTGAGCCTCGACGCTGTAGCCCTTACCGAGCGGCATCGCCACAAACTGACGAACGGTGCCATCTGCGCTGGCGATGCCGTCCAGCCAGAGCTGCTTAGGAGTGACCACGTAGTCTTGGATGCTCTTTCCAGCATTTGCGAGCTTGTGGCGGCGCAGCATGGTCTCCGCAGTCTCACGAGCAGATTCACCTGAGACTGCGTTGACACCACCCAGATAGATCTTGATGGCAAAGGGCTCTTTAGAAGTGAAGTTGATCCACATCGCCTCACGCTCTGTTGCAAGTTAGTCAAATCACTTTACGCAGAAGGATCTATCACTCAGGATACATGGGGATGAAATAGCCTTCCTTGCCCGCCATGTGCTCCGGCAGCTGGGTCTCGAAGTCTTTGGTACGGTAGATTGGGAAGCTTCCCAGATCCGGTGGGAGCTCGTTCTTCGGACCGTTGTCGGCGACACGCACCGTGCGCTTGAACGAGATCGAGAGCTGCTGGTTGTAGTCTGTCTTCACCATCTTGCGGCTCACCACCAGCTTCTCGTTGGTCTTGCTTAGAGTTGAGCTGCCGCTCAAGCTGCCGCTCAAGCTGGCCTCTAGCTTCTGAGCCATCTCCTGGGCAGCCATGGCGATATGGTGTGGTTAGTGAGGAGAAAAGGGAAAGGCTGAACGTTTGTGGTTGTAGGTTGGAGGTCGAGAAACTGAAGACTGTGGTCGTTGGTTGGAGGTCGAAAAGGTGAAGATTGTGAAGCGTTGGAGCTGTGAAGTGTACTATATGCAAACGAGCAATCTTCGCAGTCGATTCGTTTGGCTTCCAGAAAAGGCATGTGACATTAGGCAGCTGCACGTATCCTTTCACGTGCCAGACACAGACGTCATAACCAGATTCCAGGAGGTTTCGAGACCGGACCAGGGAATGGTAGCAACTTCTCCGCTTATGTGTTTACATGATCTATCTAGAAGTCATGCCATGAAGGCATGGTGAGGATGTTGAACGCCATCGCTTTGCAAATCGTGAAGATGAGCCAGGTCTGGGACCCAGATAAGCATAGATGAGCCACTCGTTAGAGTACTCGCATCTCCCGCTCCGGCAACGTGTTCATAAGGAAAAGCACACACACCGCTAGCCATGTCCATCGCTTCGGTCCGTGTGACCTATCCCGTTGACTGCCATCTGCCATCTATATCGTGGCACTTCGATATGTGTAAGCAAGCAGTCCGTCGCGCTCTGACCCAGACAGCGGAGAGCTGCCAGCCGTGACGCTCGTCCTCTACAAGTCTGGGTCCTCCTCATCTGGCAGAGGCATGGCCGCTGCATCCTGCATCTCCTTCTGGTACGCCTCCATAGCCTCTTGGTCGACCTGCACCTCCGGTGGGGCGAGAGCCGGCGCAGCGACGAATTCCTGTCATGGTCGTTAGTTCTGTGGATCAATTCTCTAGCAGAGCTTGCACTTACCAGCGACTGATTGCCCACCAGCTTCCTCGCGAGCCACAGGAACGGCTTCTCGAAGTTGTAGTTGGACTTGGCGGAGATGTCGTAGTACTGGAGATTCTTCTTGCGGTGGAAGGTGATGGTCTTCGCCTTGACCTTGCGCTCCTTCACGTCGACCTTGTTTCCGGTGAGCACGATTGGGATGTTCTCGCACACACGGACGAGATCGCGGTGCCAGTTGGGCACGTTCTTGTAGGTGATGCGGGAGGTGACGTCGAACATGATGATGCCGCACTGGCCGTTGATGTAGTAGCCATCACGAAGACCGCCGAACTTCTCTTGCCCCGCCGTGTCCCAGACGTCGAATTGGATTGGGCCGAGGTTCTGAGGTTGTTGTCAGTATTGATGCGCGCACTGCTGTCGCGATCGTGGACATACCGTGGTGAAGCCGAGCGGGTGCACCTCAACACCGAGTGTGGCGATGTACTTCTTCTCGAACTCACCCGTCAGATGGCGCTTGACAAAGGTAGTCTGTTGTTGATATCACGTGGTTAGCCGTTGCGCCTTGCAGTTCCCACCGCTGTTCTCTGCTTCAGCCAGACTCGCAGTATCGCTCACCTTGCCGGTACCGCCATCACCAACGAGCACGAGCTTGAAGGTCGGAGTGTTCTGTCCTTCCGCCATCTTGCTGAAGTTGTTTCGGTTGCTTTGAGGTTGAGTTGCGCTGCCTCAGTGTGCTTGGGCAAGCCTCTGAGTGTGCTGTGTGAAGGTCGTTGCTACTCGTCCAGTCGTCGAGTCGATCGGGTGTTGGCAAGTGAGAGACTGGCAGGTGAGCTTGTTGTTTTGGACGTTGAGGTGAAGGCGGGCGGTGTCAAACAAAAGTTTGCTTAGTCCATCGCTCACCTCAGGCTCCAAGGCAACTGCCGCCTTGGCGCCTGCCTAGTTCGGCGAAACATTCACTTTGAAGATGAGGAACATTGTTGTTTTAAGGGAGCAGTGAATACATAGTCCTACTGAACATAGCAATTCTCAGTGCTGGACATTATTTGGCTGCGTAGTACGCTCATCATTGTCCACAAACCAGTCTTGCTGGTGTGCTGCTGCTGCACCCTTCGTTCTACGTGGACGGGCTCTGCGAGATCGAGAACACCAGGTATTGAGCTTAACACTGTCTCGATGTTGGCTTCCTACATCCACCTACACCCACCTGATCATACTCGCCCCGAGAAAACCTCGTGTCTCCCTGAAAATCTCCCTGGGCAGCTCCTGCGAAGTCGAGAACACTATGCCAATCAAGTTGTACAGATCCGTCGCAGTCAACGTGTTATACCCGCCATTTGCCATCCGGAGCTGGTCCGATACCTTCCACTTGATGTTGCCCGCACCCTGATTAGCGTTCAGAGACGCACCACCAGCCCTTGCTGTCACTGAGAAGAAGGGGCTCTCCTTCAACCGTACGACTGTGATCTGGTAGAAGTCGTTATCCGCTGCCTGCAGAAAGAAGGGCAAAAGAGTTAGCAAATGTGTCACACAATTTTAGGGGGTTGCCCATCAATATTGTACCTGGATCCCACCGGTGAAGACGTAGGTGCGATACTCTGAAGCGTGGCTCGCAGGTTCGAGGGCCCATTTTTGTGCGAGATTGACGTTTGCGAGCGAGTGCAGGCTAATTTCGACTGGTCGGTACTTGAGCTCATACTGGAGAGATTCAGTCCGGATAGCTCTGCAGAGCTGAGAGAAGGCCGGCGCAAAGGTACGATTGGCGTAGGCTGGCGTTGCAGCAGTTTTGTAGGTTTGCACCGGCTGAATGGCGTAGAAGTAGATGAGCTCGCGCAACTCCTGGAAAAAGATCAGCGATGTGCTCACGTAAACCATGACATGCTCTTGACACTTACAGCTGAAAGCTCGAGAAAGCGAAACACCCCTGTTCCCGCCGCCATCTTGACTTGTTCTTGTTCTGCAAGAGAAGAGGAAACGGAGGTTGCACTTGGCTGTTTGAAAATCTCGGGAGGGTCGCCTTGTACATCTCGAGAACAGCGATGGAGCCGAGTTCTACGATACGGCAGCGTAGAGGCTTGAATTTGGTCAGGCGCACAGGGATGCTTCAACGCTTTGACTGCACGGGCCGCCTATATACTAAACATCTTCATGCCTTCTCATCTGTTCGTGATCCGTCCATATCCTGGCGTATTTTCACATGGTCATGAACAACCGTTACACAGAGCGTCGGTCACTCCAGTACAATGGTCTTCAGACGTCCTCTCCCAGTATGTGTTGTATGCTCCACGTCTAGACCGTGAATATAGCACTGTCCTATCAACCTGTATCGTCCTCTCCACGTTCGACGCAGCACAAGCGGACTGCTGACACCAGGTATAATGAAGATTCGATCAAATGGCAAAGCAAAGAAGGGTCCAAGTGCCATAAGACCTTGCTCCGTGACGAAGAGCGTTCGCTTGTAGCAGAGTGTTTTGACAGCCTCGTGATACTGCTTCAAGCCATCAACCTCCTCGATCAGCTCACTGTACACGCGAGGTGCTCCTTCGCGACGAAGGCGCCACAGGCGTTGGGAGAATGCAGGGTATAACTGTTCCCAGGATGTACATGATAGCGGAAGTGCTACGGTATCGGCCACAATGGTTCGCATGAAGGCCGCAGTATAATTCTCGCCTGTAGCAACGTATTGCCTTTCGTGGGGTAGTTGCCAAAGTTTCCAGAAGATGCTATGCCAGTCCTGTATCCTGGTATGGCCGAGTGAAGCGATCTCCCAAATGTCCAACAGTGGTATGAAGGGGCTTTTGATGTGTCTGTTACCGGGCCATGGAACTCCCGTGACATGCACGGTGTCGATGCTGATGGCTTGTATGGTGAGTAGACCTCTGGTGTCGTCAACCTGTGGCTGGGCCATCAACGTGTTCAGCGCCTCCGAGGGGGCTTGAAGGTCCGCGTCTGGGACGCTGGAGGAGGTAGGAAGTGGTGCTGGTCTGTCGTAGCATGTCCAGTCGGGTACCCAGCTCGGGATCCCCCGAACATTGTTCCAGACGCCATCACTAGCATGGCTAAGGAGCTCGACTTGGCCACGTCGTAGCATGCGAATAGCAGTGTCGGTGAACACATATTCAGCATTCTTTTCGTAATCAACCTCGATATCAAGTTGATCTTGCGCAAGGTTCAAGATGCCGTACACTTTATCAACGGCCTCGGTAGCCAACGCTCCCCTTGAAGCTTCCAGCAAGCGTAACAAGCTAAGATTACGGTTGCCCAGATCTTCGCGGGCCCAACGCTGCATAAAGCCAGTGACACCTTGCTGCAGCCTTCTGTCAACGCCAGTGGCATCGAGTTTGGCCCAAGGGTCTTGGCTGTTGTAGACAAAGCCAAAGATGCGTTGTAGTCGCTCCCAGGACCACGAGAAAGAACCACAGTGGACTCGTGCCTGCCTCGCAAGGCAGACTTCTTGCAAAACCCAGGTCCTAGTGAACCATGGACGGTCGAGAAAGTATGCAAGATCTGTCCAGTGCGCAGAGAGGCGCCAGGGAAGCGCCTCAACTGCATCGACATCGCCATCAACGGCTGCGTAAAGTAGGTCGAAGAGTTGATCGAGGACCGGAGTCCTCTCGTCTTCTTCGCCAACCCAGATGATTACAGACGCTGCTCCGCGGTAGATCTGACCCATCAGGCCAACTTGCGCATTGCGTTCTAGGACATTGCTCTGGTTGATGCAGATGGCATCTATCCACAGTAGGATTGCTTGAGATGGGTGTCGGATCCGCTTCATTAACGCACACACGGAGTGCTGCACAGTTAGAATATTTCCGTCACACGTGACTGATTTTGGTTCGGCATTATCGGCCCATGTGTATGACAGTGCCTCATATTCTGGCAGTCCGTCCAGCTTATGGTGTGTCAGGGAGCATACTAAAGGATCTTCGGGATTACCTGCTGATAATTGTACCAATCGTATGGAGGCTTCGGGTACCAGGGGCGTATATGTATACGTCTGCGGTGAGCTGGCCTGCTATCAGTACAGCGCCTTACCGGTCATCTTCGAGCATTTCATTCTACCTGATTTTCTTCTTCGCCGAAACACATTGTCCTTGGTCGTTCCATCTGTTCCTGGCGTATGTACTTGGACGCTGTAAGTATACCAGCCGTCTTTCGGCCCTGTCGAGACTTTACCTGTTTCTCAGGACGAGCTCATACGCTGAGTAGTGCAGATTGATCGCCCATGGGACCCAGTTATTGACCCGTCGATACTTTCGAAGCCATGGCGGTAGATGGAAAAGCCTCTCATATCTCTCGTCCAGTACATCTGGTATCTGCACTTGTCGGAGAAGCTGGTGTACTTTGTTATTGATGTCGATAGGCTCATGTATGTTCGGATGGATCGAGTTAGCCATGCGTAAGAGAACCACACCACGGTAGGTTCTTCATGATCAAGGCCAGGTCCGCAGCTGCTGCGGTTACTAGTCGTATATGCAGTCTCATCAAGATGCGGCACAGTGATCAGTTCAGTGTGCTTGTTACAGCCTTGTCGCGCCACCAGCTTCGGCGCGTATTTTGAGGCCGGTGAGAGGACTGCGACTCGATCTGCGCAGGGATATTCCGACTTTAACACACCGGAAACGATTTACGTTTTGTCACGCTGTGCACATTGTATTTCCAGTTTTCTCAAGTCAAGTCAATCTGCTCGTTTGAGTTTGGCTGTACCATAAGTCTTTCTTCCTGAGAACAGACCCGATGACAATAGGTCATGTTGCAAACAGTTGCATCCTCAATTTGCTCTCCACACTGCTTCCAACTTTTATCATTCGTACCAGAGGCCCAGACTCCGACGCCAGCCTTGCAGCAAAGGTATTTCCCAGACTCCTTGAAGATATAGACACGCCCACCATAATCTTCGCTATTTGTACTGCATCTGTCCTGGCTGACCCTGAGGCGGCCCGCCACTCCACCCTTGCGGTGGTCCGTTTTGCATCGGTATATTCTGTCCTCCTGTCGCTGCGCCCGGGTTGTCCATCTGTTGCTGCACGTCGGGTCGGAATTTGATGTCTTGTCGGAACTTGCAAATGTGACATGATACTTCATGCCATGGCTTAAGACTGAAAGGTATTAATGGCACGAAGCAAAAGGTGAACCACTCCCTGTGTCTCCGTCAGTGGCGATGCGATTGCGAATGTGAGTCGAGAGGTGTGTACCAGCGCTTCGAGACTTTCGCGGAGAAGTTGCCACAGTTTTGACATTGCACCTGGATCCCGTCAGTATACTTTAGCCATGTCGACCGCTGGTGGCAATACGCATACCGTGATGTGCTCGTAGCCTGAAAGCAGCGAGGAGAAGGCTGGCGGCGACTGTTAGTCTCATAGATACCGGGCCGAGGCGCAGCTCGTCGATAATACTCACCATGAGTTCCGCAGGTAAAGATGAACGCCATGATGTTCTGGTGTTGCGATGAGTTTTATCGTGATGGTGGAAGGGGAAGGCGCATGACCACGAGTGTAAAGAACTGGAGGCCAAGTAACGCGTGGTCCTTGACGTCTCCCAAGACAAATAAAGTTGCAGGTGTGCTAGTCAGACGCAGGGAATGTGGAGCAGCGGGTCGGGCCCGGGGCTTAGCTTCCGCACAAGACAAAGTGCAGTTCACGACTTGGGTAGGAGGAGAAGGCGAAGGCCAGAGAGGAAGGTATCAGTATCAGGATTCCGTATTGTGAAATACCGAAGCACTCCTCGTCGTATGATGGATGCTTGTCTCGAGCCTCGCCTGGCCTCGTGAAGTTCACCAGCTGCCGCCCACAGCCAGAAATCCGTCTACTGCGTCTTGAAAAGCAGTATCGCGCAGTGTCCGAGGTAGAAGTAGATGAAGTGTTTCGTCTCTGCGTGACATCAGCATCGGGGATTCTTGTCATGTGCCGTCTCATAAATCGTACCATGAGTAACGAAGCTGCCGAAGTTCCTTCCCACGATACAGTGCCACGTTGCACCTTTACGTTCGTCAAACTACTCACATATCAGTCAAGTCTCTCGTGGATTGTCGTAGGAGAAGATGCCTTACTGTTCGCTTGATGTGGTGCGCGATTTCCTGTGTTGCATCTGGTCGGCATCTGGTTCTCAAAAGGTCAGGGACAACGAAATACTCAACCCACCTTCTCGACTGTGTACTTGTGCATTGCTTCCTGTGCTAGCGATAGGTCAGTACCATATGCGGTGAGCGAAATGTTGGGGGTGGCACGAACCGACTTCAATGGCCTCCTGCTGCATGTCCTCGGTCTGAAGAACCTGTGTCAGTAGATCACGCGATATAAGGCGTCGATCATATGTTCATACCATGTCTGCCGACTTGATCTGCGCTATAGTATTGTCAGTACGACTCGACGTGCAACCAGCGGGAAGGGCCGCATACACTCGAGTTTTTCGGGCATTCGCTCGGACTCGTCGATGGTTTGCTGTTCCGCCATGATGGGCAATTTGAGTTGCTTAGAATTTCACGTCTCGCGTCTGTTCGTTTACTTCAGTTCGTGAAACGCCGATCCAACGAGTGAGAGGCGGTAGAAAGGTTGATGTGGTCTTGTGAGGCGGTGTTTTGGAGCAGGCGCGAACAGCAGCACGCCAAGCAATGTTTACGGGCCGACCACGAGATCTTGAAGTTTTCCAAATATTCAATCGGTGTCTACCTTACATGCACACTCACTGTGACACAACATGGATGCAAAACAACGCGACGCGAGCATGGAGTCCTCGCGTATCTTCATCAAAGGCCTCCCGCCCACCTTGACGGAGGCGGAGTTCAAGAAGCATTTCTCGCAGAAATGCGAAATCACGGATGCAAAGATCTTTCAAAACCGCAGGATAGGGTATGTCGGGTACAAGACGTCCGAGGAAGCGCAGAGTGCGGTCAAGTACTTCAACAGGACTTTTATGCGTATGTCGAGGATTGGGGTTGAGCTTGCAAGGCCGCCACAGGATGCTAAAGATCGAGCGGCTCAGAGGCAGGTCGGAGGGGCTCCTACCGCTTGGAGAGGTTCTGGAGAAGATGTTGGTGGAGAGCATGCACAAGGGTCGAAGAGGCTGAAGGGCAGCGAGGGCGAGCAGGAGCAGGACCCAAAACTGAAGGAGTTCCTTGATGTGATGCGGCCGCAGAGCAAGAAGCGAGCTTGGGATGAGACTGCAACGCAGACTATCAAGGATGCTCATACAACAGGTGATGTTGTGCATTTTGAAGCTGGTGACCATGCGCAGAGTGACGAGGAATACGAGAATGTCCCGAAGCCGACCAAGCGAGCGAAGGTGGATGTTGGCATCCAAGAGAGCAGGCCTATGCCAGAGCCGCAGTCGGAGGTGCAGGACCACCAGGATGACGTACAAGAGAACGATAGTGACTCCGAAAAGCAATCAGAACCAGTACAGGACAGCGCTATACCAGCAGTATCAGACTCAGACTGGGCTAGGTCGAGGACCAGTCGCTTGCTAGGACTGCTCGATGATAATGAAGAGGATGACGTGGTCACTCGACCTCATGAAGACCACGACGAGCAAACATCTGACGCTGAGAGCGAGCCGGCGAAGGGTGCCTCGGAGACACAGCAGGTTGAGGAGGCAGTGAACGCTATGCCTACGCCACCTTCGGACGGCGCTGAGGATCCTGTTGCCGACCCGGAACGAGATTCGAATACCAACGCCGTGCGTGCCAGCATGCGCCTCTTCCTACGAAATCTGCCCTACGGTATCAAGGAAGAAGACCTACAAGCCGAGTTTGAGCGGTTTGGCTCCATAGGAGAGGTACGTGCGCTCACCCATTTCCTTACCTTTATCTGATGACCACCCTGATAGGGACAACTTATGCTACGGCATATGATGTGAAAATGGGGAGAATATTTTAGTAGATGCTTCTCCGTGACTGACAACGATTGAAACTTTCGAATCATACCGCAATGACCGACGCGAAAGATCATCTGCTAATGATATTTGCAGGTACATGTACCACTGGATCCGAAGACAGGAACGGCGAAAGGCTTTGCGTACATACAGTTTTACGAGCCGGATGCTGCTGAAAACGCGTTACTCGAAACAGATGGCCAGACCTTCCAAGGCCGTCTACTCCACGTTTTGCCAGCAAGCAAGAAGCGCGAGACCATGCTTGATGATTTCGAACTGTCAAAGCTGCCACTGAAGAAACAACAGCAGATTAAACGAAAACGGGAAGCCGCGACTACGGCCTTCAACTGGAACGCGTTGTACATGAACGCAGATGCAGTCGTGTCGAGTGTTGCGAATCGACTAGGCCTCGCGAAGTCCGAGATACTTGACCCAACTAGCAGTGACGCTGCGATCAAGCAAGCACATGCGGAGACGCACATCATTCAGGAAACGAAAGTTTACTTCAAGCAGCATGGAGTGGATCTTGATGCTTTCAAGAAGAGCCAGCGTGGTGACACTGCGATCTTGGTGAAGAATATTCCTTATGATTGCAGCAAGGATGAGCTCAGACGCCTGTTCGAAGAACATGGCGAGCTGAAGAAGTTCCTCATGCCACCATCAGAGACGATTGCTGTTGTGGAATTCGCGAATGCTGCGCAGTGCAAAGCCGCTTTCGGTGCGCTGGCGTACCGCAAAATGAAAGGATCAGTGCTGTTCCTGGAGAAAGCGCCAAAAGGCCTGTTCGAAGGTAAAGTAGGATCTGCCACCGAGCACGAGAGCAGAGATGGAATATCGAAGACATCAGCCTCCGAACTCAAAGATTCGGATCTTACGGTACCCGACACGGGAGGCACGGCAACACTTTTCGTCCGCAACCTCAACTTCACTACCAGCACACCACAACTTACTGAGACCTTTCAGCCACTCGAAGGCTTCCTCTCAGCTTGCGTGAAAACTAAGACCGACCCCAAGAAACCAGGGCAGGTGCTCAGTATGGGCTTCGGCTTCCTAGAGTTCCGCACCTCGAAAGAAGCAGAACTGGCTCTCAAGGCTATGGATGGCTACACCCTGGAAGGGCACAAACTTCAAATCCGGGCTTCGCACAAAGGTGCTGATGCGGCGGAATCACGCCGCACCGCTGATGCCCAAAAGCGTGCCTCGAGCAAGAAGACGAAGGTCGTCATCAAGAATCTTCCTTTCGAAGCCACCAAGAAGGACGTCCGTGCCCTGTTTGGTGCCTACGGCCAGCTCCGCAGTGTGCGCGTGCCCAAAAAGATGGATCGCGCGGCCAGGGGTTTTGCTTTTGCCGACTTTACAACGCCAAAGGAGGCAGAAAGTGCAATGGATGCACTGCGGGATACGCACTTGCTTGGACGACGCTTGGTATTGGACTTTGCAGAGGAAGATCCAGAAGACGCGGAGAAGGAGATCGAAAAGATGCAGCAGAAGGTTGGAGCCCAGGTAAATAAAGTGGCGCTGCAAAAGTTGACCAGTGGAGGGAGGAAGAGGTTTACGACGCAGCAAGAGGATGGCGATGGTTGATTTCGCACGCCACTATCGCGGACCGAAGCTGCAATCGCTCTTGCCTATACCGAAGCCAGGTACCGGTTCGTGTGGTGGAGCACCGACGTAATTCGCCAATGCTGGTGTATAAGCTCCATCCCTTGCTTCATGGCTGCGACCTGTTCTGCGACCTACATCTGTGCGACCACGGAGCTTACATGGAACAATTGCAGAACTTTCGATACCAATTTACTTGCGCGAGGTCTACTTCAGCATGTTGGCTCAGATTCCATGACTGCCAGCAGTGAGGCTTCGAACAATGCTTACATTCCTCAGGACATGAAGACGCACATTCCGACCACGTCGTTGCATTGTCTCAACAGGAAATTGCCACTCAGCCAAATCCACATGCATCCCTTCGTCGGCCACACTGCAGAGACCGTTCACTGGAACCGCTTCGAACTGCCAACGTCACAGCTAGTGCAAGGGCACTAGTTTTCATGAGAGTGCCGATGTCCAAGCTGGCTTCCCTTTCTGGACCTGAGCGGGCATGCAATCGGTCGCCTGGCCATCACACCTTCTTGTCCCGCGTGCAAGCAGGGCCGAGATTGCACGCTATGCCACTGGGTTCTGGGGAGGCACAAAGATAAGTCAGCAGCACTACCTGTGTATGTGGATGGTTGTATAACATGTCTGCCTCGATCGGCATCGCTAGCCGGCTCTGCCTGTTGCTACGCACCACGGGCAGCCTATCTTACTGACATTCCTTATTGTGTTATTCTTTTCCATGATCTCTTGAGGTCACAGTCATTCCTTTTATACTATATCCAACTTTTTACGTTCCTTCATCACATATCTTCCCCATTGTTACCCATCGACGAATCACGGCGTGGGCGACAAAGAGAGTGGTAGAGCATTCTGACAGCATTCTTCTACTGCGTGCCTGATTATGCTGCCCACCCGGGTGCTGCCATCGAATGCTCCGCCGCTGGATGGCGACGGCTTGCACCTGACAGGCCGGGTTCTCCAGGAGCACTCTGGTAACCGTCAGCTCAACGGCTATCAATATTCAACAGATTACGAGCAGAAATTCCCGACATCCCTGTTGACAGAGAACACTTTTCCTCGTCGCCAACAACCACAACAACATCAGATCACTCATCAAATCCATCACCCACGACCACAGCATCGCCATACCTGGAGGTACGGATACCCTCGTAATGCCTACGTACAGTATAGCCCAGAGGAGGAAGCGAAGAACCAGGTCGAGGCCGAGTATCTCTACCGTCGTTTCAAGCAGTCGGACTCGTATGTAAAGTATCGGAACCGACAATCGAAGGAGGACAAAGGAGGCAATGAGGACCAAAAATGGCCAGATCACTTGGAGAAGGCTTTCTTTCGAGGTTTGTCGACTTCGCAGCTCGATGCATTCGTACCGTCCCACTGACTATCACGTGAAGCCTTGGTAACGTGGAAACCGATGGGTCGACGCAAGATCCTCCACAAGGACAAACAACGCGGTCGCAACGAACTCATTGCCGACTGCATTCATGAGTTGACTGGCGAGCTGCGATCAAGGAAGCAGGTCTCGAGCCATATTCAGGTCTTGAAGCCTTTCGTAGAGCAGGACCCGTTCATTATGAAGTTCCTTTCCAAGGAGGATCTTTGTGCTCACCACACACGAAACGGCCATGCTTCGGCATATGGTGGTGGAAGACGAATGTCTGGCTATCCTGTCACTTCGCTTCCGCAGTCAGTTCGAGGTTCCATGCCATCGATGCCTCGCACCAGCAGCTATAACATCGCCAAGCTCAAGCATAACCCTGACGTCTTTGAGCCTACCGAATTTGAAATGTTTGTTCAACAGACGTTCAAGGACGAGCAAGGCCGCGATATTAATGATCCCAACCGACTTCACACTTACACCAGATCAGGACGCTCTGACGTTCCTCCCCGCGATGAGGACCTTTACATGGACGACTGGCAGAAGATTGATCGGGACTTTCCACTCCTGGCTTCCATGAATAACCAAGGCAAGCTTGACTGCAACGTCATTGCGGCAGAAGCAACTCTTGCATTCCCAACAGAATCGTTCAAAGGACCGAATGGTGGTGCAATTCCTGGTGTTGAGCTGGGTATCAAGTTTCTGTGCAGTAGCCGTCACCTCCCAGCAACGCCAAAGGAGGGATCAAGTCCTGTGTTCTGCAAAAACACATTTTACTTGAACGGTGTGGTTGCATCAGATGATCCACAATCACGTCAGAACCCTCAGACCACTGAGGTTCGCTTTGAGCGTAATGCAGGACGTCAGGACGTTCTCGATACGCAGATCAAATTTGGAAGCAACTTCTGGGCTCGCAATCTGGGTCAAATGGCGAGTAGATTGCTGAACCCTACCAAAGACTACAGTGACGAGGTCGCTGCGCAGATCAAGAGCATTACTGGGATCCAGGAGATCTTTATCGCGACCGACCACCAGCCGGAACGCTTGTTAGTGATACACTGGACTTTCAGGCAGTCTACTAAGTCCGAGGGGGCTGCTAGATGGAGGCGTTTGGTGCTTCCCATCTCGGCTCATCAGTCTTCGCAGCCTGGTGCTGGCATTAAGCCGGAGAACTATGCCAGAGTCGAGAGGCAAGATTCGCTGTTCGACTGCTATTCTCAGTACATGGACCTGTCAGCCTCCCATGCTCAACAACAGCATCCACTTCCTGCGCTCCAGTCGCCGTTCGAGTATGAGAGCAGCTCCGGGTCAGCTTTGTCTTCGACGACTTGGCCCTCAGTTGGCGAAGGCAGCGCGACAGGACAGTCATCCGGCCCCTTCGACTTCAATGCTGACAACAGCTTTGACTTCAACGCCGGAAACATCAACATCTCGTACGATCACAACTTCAACTTCGACAACCTGGACAGCTCTGCTTTTGACTTCGGCACTACCGACTTTGCTGCCGATCCAGCGCTCGATGACTACTCGCAGGCTTGGGTGGATCCAACAGCTACTGCATCGTTCGATACACAGCCAAATAGTGCTGTTCAAGAAAGCACAAGCTTCATGTTGCTACCGCCGGACTTCCAGTCGCAGACAGCGGTATATGATCATGCGTATGATACGCAGTACTCGCAGCATTCATATCCTGGCATTCCAGATCAGCACTCGTTCCACGAAACACCGCATGATCAGCACTCCTTCCACAGCACGCCGCATGATCAGCACTCCTTCCACAGCACGCCGCATGGTCAGCAGGTCTACGATCAACAAGCCTTTGGCGGTGCGGGACAGGAGGTCAAGGTGGAGGATGCGTTGGGACCATTGGCGGATGCATCGTACTTGGCGAGTGCCTTGGGTCCGAAGGCAGCGCCGTTCTAGGTAGATGATGATAATGCTTAATGGCACTCGAGTTTGCAGATGAGTTTGTGCAACGGACTCGTTAGAAGACATTCTCCACTGCAACACGTTCTGAGTGTCGTAAGCTCGTTGACAGATCGCAGTGTTCTATTTCGCGTTCGACAGTCTGTCCCACCTTGTTCGTTCAGCGAAGATCACTATGGCCGCCCGCTGGACGGTTCCCGACCTGTTGTCCTTCTTGCACAATTGATGTGAAGTCGACAGGCTTGTATGATCAACGGTGTGGCGCCTCCCGGACTGGGCGGACGGCGAACCGATCCCCAGGAATCTTGGTCCGAACACCACGGTGTAGACGAACAGGATGATTTGTCTTATATAAGCGGTAACGACAGATTCGGCATCTTCAAATGCCCTGCTCACCCGAGCGCCCCTTCCGCCCCCCAGCCCCGGCTGCCTCACACGAACCCATCCTTATCACATGGATACTTCTGCTTATCTCTTATTCGAGACATACAACACGGTAGTTGCTACCACTCTCTGCAGTGTCTTCGGGAACTTCCCAGTCACAGTTCGTGTTCGATGGGGTGTGAAATCCCCGGTATCTATGAGAGAATAGCAGCGTCAGTATTCCCATCCATGCTTCAGAGGAGGACGATGCTTGCCTTGTAACCAACGGGGACCAGAAGATCTGTCCATATTGGCCAGGACTGCAATCGACGGCGACCTGAAAGCCTATGGAGAACTGGAGGTAGTGTAGTCCGCGGAAACACTAAGGCTGACTGAAGCGGAGAAGATCTTGAAATCGGCGCCGACTTCGACCGTGCTGGAGACTCGAGTCGTCTGCGAGTCGCCAGTGGTGACCGTAAATGAGCTACCCGTTGGCAGACGACCGGTAACCCGTACGCCGTTCGCGACCTCAACAGAATCTTCCTTAACGACGACCGTGAAGCAGGTATCCTGCCCACGCATCAGTAATTCCCATAGAATGCTGCGAAAAGGGTCAACTAACGTCGCGCTTAACAAACGACCGCGCATGATCGCGAGCCTCAAGTGACTCCCCCGATGATATCTCGAAGTTTGGGTTGTTGCCTACACGTATATACCTACAGACCGAAGGGTAAAAGGGTTAGCAAATATCTTAGAGATGGGAGGAATATCGAACCAGTCGTCTTTGAGGCGCTCGTCTCCCCCAGCCTTAGTAGCACAATTGGAACGAATCGTGTTGTAGGTACTGACGGCATCGGCGCCAAGAATCGAAGCACCTGCATTATGGGGACAAACTTGGACGACGCAGTTGAGAGAGTTCGGGTCAGCACCATTGGCAGGTGGGATGCCGGCGCAGCCAGGATACAGATTGCTGAGGTAGTCCGTCGGCTTGGATTGGAGGTAGTTGAACATCGTCTCGCCCATATCGTTGTCAGTTCAATGGCTTGTAGTAGCTGATCGCAGAGGCAGCGTACAGTTGTTCCACTCCGGAGCGATATGGCCATCGCAACGCCCCGGCACCTGGGCAAAGCCCGAGGATGCCAGGGCTGTGACGCTGGCAGCGATGACGAAAGAGCGGTATTGCATGTCTGCTGCTTGAGGAATGGAAGCCTAGAGCGTGGTACGGTCTGGAGAAGATGCTCGAATTTACTGAGGCGGATGAAGTGCTGTGATGGAGTGCTGTGATGGAGGACGTACTGAGAGGTAGCTGGTGCCTTATATACACCAGAGCGGCAGATATCCAGGGGCTCGCTTTCTACGATGTTGACCACATTGTCCATTCGCGGTGATGGTTGTGATATGCTCATCCACAATGTCACCGTCCATTGCAACACCGTTCCGTGTTTGAACCTTTAGCATCTCTTGGTCGGTCGATCAGTGCTTTTGCTGATATGAACGAGGGTAGCGTCTTGGTCGTAGATGTTAGCAACTCCTTTGTCCAACGCACGTTGTTGGTTTGTGATATGCTCCTCCACTTTTAATGTCATCGACCATTCTGCTATTGCCACGGGGCCAACCCTCTGGCATCCCATGGTCGGTCGAGCTACGGATCGACCCTGCGAGAGCATGCCAAGTGGAATTGAAAGGAGACGAGCGTAGCCGTCAGCTACTGACTGATGTCGAGATTCCACTCGTACGTCTTGATGTCAAGCGCCCACACCAACATTGGCCGAGTCGCCATTGGCTATGCATGTGTGCGAAACCCACACTTATGCGAAGAGCAATCAATCCTGGTCGACTAAAGAGATACAACTTCGTACAAGAGACGAAAGTGAGTGGCAGAGTACTAGCCTTCACACCCACCGATCTCGTGCTCTCGGACAGGTTCCTACCTTGGAGTTCGAATGAACGACCTTGTGCACCTCATCTCAGGGAACATCGAGTCTTACCTGGTCGTTTGATGACAGGGTCAAATGTCACAGCACCTGGTTAGACCGGACGAGTACCACGCGTACTTGTGCAATTGACTTGTCGAACCAGTGGGCGAACCACAGCTGGGACGCGGACTCGCCGCTATCGTGCTCCACTCTCGGTCGTCGTCGGGCATGTTTCTGTGAGGAGTATGTACCTGATCACGTGCGGCAGCGCGCTTCGTTGTGGGCCTCGAAGCTGTTGCCTGGATGGAGATGGAGGTGAGACAATTTGTGAGTGTCGTTTTATATTTTTGCCTTTTGATCGGCGGATGATCTTCCCATAAGCCTTATATGGTGCAATCCTCCTGGGGGTTGGTCACGACCGTGGAACCTTATTCGAACGAATCTCGTTGATTTCGCTATTTGTGTGTTAGTCAGAGCCTAGGTTTCTGAGGATGTAGGTGAGGTGCCATCCCAAGTGCTTGGCAATGTTTGAGACAGACCGCAGTGCTCCGTTGTTTCCCGTCAAAAACGAAGGACGACCTTCACCGGAAACACGGAGGTTGTAAGATCCCACGCGGTGGACGCTTCAGGGCGACCTGGGAGACACAAGTGCAAGTGCAAAGGTTTGAAGTCGTGGTTAACTGTCAAGACGGCACCACCGCCGCTAAACCGCATCGGGCAGCTCCCGTACAGACTATGAGTAGAGTTGGACGTACTTCCACGCTTCAATAATGTCAGGACATGCTGGAAGCAGTCTTCTATGCCCGTTTCCACCCTGAGCGAGGGCCGTCTGTCATCCATCAGTATCCCGAAGCGTCGATACTCAGTGCCACCCCAAAGGACAGCAAGCTTCTGGACTTCTCGGATATCTCCTCCTGGGTCATTCCAGCATACGAGCTGTGCAACCGTTCACTAGCCGTATGTACCAATGGCCACCGGATTCTCGGTTTTCCAGTGAGCCTTGAGAACGAAAGCTACGAACGTACCAGGTTCACGTACAATGTTTGCTTCGTATTGAGCGAAGATGCGGATCCGAGACAGTGGGATAGTGTCGTATCTAAGACAGCTGCCTTCTTCACGGACATAGAGCAAGCAGATGGCTTACTACAGGCTGAGGAGCAATTAGACGGCCTGAAGTGGGCGGGTGAAGAGAGCTACCCAGCAGAGGATGTAGGCTTCGTGTACACGCTGCTCGAGACGATCTTCTGCGAGCTCAACGCCTATGGCGAGGCGTGTGTACAGGTCACCGATTCCCAAGTGCTGAATCTGCGGTTGGCCGTTCCAGTCCCAGCCACTTCGCACGTCCGAGCATGGGATGTGCCATTACTAATTCGTGGGCTACCGAACGCTGACGAGTGGACATCGGACCTCGCTCTGCAACGAATTCAAGCCTACGTAAATGGCATCAATCACATTCACCGGATTGCGGAGCTGGCCGACATGGAGATCAAGCTTGTGGTCAAGACTGTTCAGGAGCTGCTACGCCACAAACGAGTAATGCTTCTGGACATATTCCACTTCAAGGCAATCTACACTCTGACGATCGACTTCGCTTGGTTCGCAAAGGACGAAGCAATGCAGCAGGAGTGCTCACGATATGTTGCGAAGCCGACCTCGATTGCCATCGAGCACCAAACTCTCGTCACCCTCTATCGCAATCTCGGCCCTGGGATCTCTGTTCGAGACTTCTACTCCAGCCACAAGACGCAGCTGGAGCACATTGACATACGACGCTTCATCACTTTTGGGGTAATCAAAGGCTTCGTGCGGCGAATCCACAAGTATGCGCTTGCCGTGGATTCTCAGAGCATACCAGCCCGTAACTCACTGTCAGACGGCTCCCCAACAAAAGCGCAGCCAGGCCTAGACTCCGACGCGGAGCGTGACCGGGCATGGAGGAAGGCAGCCTTCTCGTCGGGTTGGGCTACACCGCCACCAGAACCAGGTGCGAATGGTCAGGATCTGGAAGCTGTTCAACGGCGGACGCCGCCTCTAGTTGAAGTCGAAGATGAATCAAGGGATGTTTCGTTAGTACGAAAGTACCTCGACGGCCGGCACTGCATGGATGAGATCTGCGTGGCTCTACATCTCAGCGAACAGCAAGTGCTCAACCAGCTACGCGGTAGCGACGTTCTCTTCTTCGACAAGTAAGGTCAGAGACGTGGCCTGTTGCAGTAGCACGAATTCAAAGCTGTATCAGGAGGAAAGCATCTTCAATCGGCCGCAGCAGCACTTCCCGTTCTCAAGACTAATCATACTTCATTGTTAATTCATGCCGTTTCATCGATCATCATGCATCGCAAATCAACCATTCCTCATCGCCCATCAATTGTTCTCAGCGCGTCAAGGCAATGACGAGCATAGCCACTACCAACCCCAACATCACCCAAGCCATCGTCGAGAGCGGCAACCACACTGTCAACGCCTCCTTCTTTGCCTCAGGTGCCATCTCCGCAATAGCACCACGCGTCGCTTGACGCATCCGAAAGTCGAACGAACCCAAACCGAACATGAAGGCGGTTACTGGGAAGACACCACACCACCACAGGTACGGCCTGGTGAGCTGCATCTGGCGGCGACGATAGCCGATGGTGCGACCTTGCTCCGCGGACATGAGAAGAGAGACATGCTCGATGGTACCGTCTGCTTGCCGGATGCCGAAGCCTTCTGTTGTCGGAGTTCCCAGCGCAAGCGTAGTGGTGCGGATATCGTCGCCGGTAGTGCGGGGGCGATTGGTCCAGCTAGGCTCGGCCTGCGCCAGCTGGGCATCGGTGAAGCGGCCATGGTTGCCAGATGCTGATGCTGAAGGCGCTCCCAGAGTAAGTGGACGAAGCTGCCTTTGGCCGGTAATACCAGCACGGGAGGGTTGCTTCGGTCTGCGAAGTGGCTGGAGCTCGATGGCTCCAAGGTAGGGCGAGACAGTGCGCTCGTAACGTGCTGTTGCGTACGTAGAGGCGGTGTCTGCACGATCCCGAACGTATGCGTTGACTGGTGGCGTGATCGGACTCTGGGGCGGGTTGGGATCTTCACTATGGAGCCCGAAGGGATGAGGTGGTGGGCGCATAGTTTGGAAGGTGTTGGCGGTTGGGCTGTACTGGAGCTGGCGCGTCCTGCTTGCGTAATGCCTCGCAGCAGACTCTTCCAGAAGTCCTTGCGTGTCCGAAGCAGATGCACAGTTCACACGCGATCGACCAAGCACACGCTTGGCAGACTTCCACAAGCTGCTTTGCGAAGTTTTGACCTGCTGAGACGGAGCGTTCTCAAGTGCCTGTCCATATACACCAACAGCTTGTTCGATTGCTGAAGGATTATGCTGTCTCACATGCTCCAGACGCCGCATATCGCGCTGAGACTGTGTCTTGCTTCGTCTGGGCAAACCGGCCGATGCCTGTCCAAGCTGAATCTTCTCGCGGATCTCTGCTGCGAGGATTCGGCGAACTTCTTGTGCGTCCATCTCGCCGGTAGGTCCTGGCTGGCCTCGGTCGGCGTTGCACCAATGAGGAATGTCGGGTACAGGCTCTTGTGTTGGCATACTCAGACGGTTCATGCTGCCGCTGATGCTGGTGTTTGCATAGCTCTCTTGACTTGGTCGGCCAAGTTGGCGTTCGTCCTCAGCACGCCGAGCTTGATAGAGGTTTGGGTGGCTAGCAGTAGCTTCGGTGCGCCAGTCATCGTTGTCGTCCTCGTCAACAAGTTCCTGATGGCCCTCATCGTCCTCTGTCGGATATATGCTTGAACTGCGCGGAATACCCCGGTGTGCAACTTGGTCCTGCCTCATTGGATGAGAGCGGGCATCCGAGAATGAGTGGGTGTTACGGCCCAGGGACTCCGTACTGGTGGTGGATGCCACCGACGGTGGAGACACATTCTCCTTGTCGTGGGCGCCGTAGACAATTCCACTGAACCCAGGAGAGCCAGGCCTAGCAAAAGCCGACCTGAAGCCAGTTGGGCCACGCATCTGAAGTTCTCGTTCATCACTGTCGTCGCGGAAGGAGGGCCAGCGGGTCTCTGTCGATGCTTCACGCCGATGTTGTTGCAGCAGCTCATCTGTGAGCGTGTAGGTCTGGTCACTGGTTTGCAACTCTGAGTCGTAGTAAGGACCTGGTCCGGCATGCCGAGCTTGCACTCGCGGTGTTGGCGGTGGGACGTTGGGTGGATCACCTAAGCGCGACCTCGCGGTATGCTGGTCAAGCCTCCTGCGCTCTTGATCGACAAGTCTGGCTCGCTCTTGTAATGTGAGAAAAGGATTGCGCGAACCGGGCTGTCCACGGCCTGCTTCAATACTGGAGGAGCCGGTATCGAAGTCTGGAGTCGAAGTTGCGTTCTCAACTGGATTGTCGCCCTCCGACCTTGGGTAGTCGTAGCGGTTGATGAATTTACCGACCGTGGTGTCTTGTCCGAGAGAGCTTTGTGTCCTGCTTAACAAAATATCTCGTAAGTGGACTCAAGCAACGGGGGCAGTGCGAAGATGATACATACGAATACGTATTCGCACCATCTTCGTCGTTTGCGGGTTCCGCCTGGTAGTCGTGGGATGGTTCGTAGCCTGCGTGGAAAGACTCGCGGCCGGCTCCTACGTGGCCAGCGATGTTACCGTCACCATAATCACTGACTTCAAGGTCAAACGGGTTGCTGTATTGTGATCGGGGGTATCCGGTGCTACCCCTGTCGGCTACCCTCGCATCGTTGTTCACTAGACATTACATCAGCGGAAAGCCGCAAAACGCAAGTGTGCCACACTCACCCAGATCGTCTCCCAAACCCGAGTGCTCCGCCGCCACATATATCTGGTCGAATCTCTCCTCAGTGGCTTGCGGTTGCTGTGCGGCACGCTGAACCGCTTGCGAAATCGCGTCTCCACGGAGCGCTTCTGTCAGGGCAGGATGGAGCTGTACACCGGCGCTCAATGGGTCCCTAGAGATGGCCGCCGGAGGCCATGCGCGGTTTTCGCCGGTGAGAGGGGTCGGTGGCGTCTCCGTCCTTGGCACGTGAATAACTGTCTGCTGAGACGACGCAGCTGGTAGGTTCATGATGTTGCGCCGTGCGCTCTCCATATCATCGTAGTAAAGTCTGCGCTGTCTCGCACTGTCGGTTGAAGTTGGCAGAGAGTGCTGAGAGCCAGACCTCTCGCCTGTCTCGTCGTTGTATGGCATGACTAGTGAGTGGCTGCTTCTGTTGAAGTAGTCATCGAGTAAGCCGTCTATCTCTGCAGGAGTCTCGAAGTCAGGATGTCCTAGTAGTAACGATGCGTGAGGATTTACCACGTCGAAAGAAGCTCCTCTGTAATGCAAGGTCGTTGGACTCGAGCTTGTTGGTGGTGTGAGATCGTTTAAGTGTCCTGCGAGCACGTCAGCAGTGTTCGACATACAGCAAGAGATAGCTTACCAAATGTTCCTGTCCAGTGATACCCGGGTGGCGCAGGAAATCTGAACTTCGAAAGCGTATAGCTTGAGGTCCACGAGCGATCTTCTTCCTGAGCAGGTGGCGGATTTTGCGAGATTGGCGATGGTTGCCTTGTCTTGCTAGTTGCTGCGGTGGTGTCTTCAAATCTAACTGAGAGCCCTTTACGACCAGTCGGTCGTCGTTCAGTCCGTGGCGTTTCGTTCTCTGCCCTAATCATGTGCACTTCCTCCTCATGCCGTGGTCCTCTCGATTCCGCAAGATCAACAGCTCCCAAGTCAATCACCGCCGCATGCACTTCCCAAATGCCGCCGCCGCCTTGATCAAGTGCAGTGTAATGGGGGAGGCGCTTTGCTGTTTTGAGCAAAGGAAACTTACGCTTACTCCGAATCGGCTCACTGAGCTCGAATCTTTCGAGATTCCTCCACTGGTCGAAAGATGATCCACCGTGCGGAGTTGGCGTGTGCAATGGCGTGGAAGACAACGTGTCGACCGTCGAAGAGAGCGAGGGAGATGTTGCACTCGGCGGGAGTTGCGGTGTCGGAGGTGAAGGTGGTGGAAATGTGAAAGAAGGGCTCTGCGGTGAGATTGGATAGAACAAGGGTGACAGCGGCGTAGTTGGCAATGGCCAGCTATCAAAGTTACGACGGCCACTGGTCAGGTTGGAAGATGATGCCTTCCGCCTTACCCGTTTGTAGTCGATGTCCGGTGTTGAGGAAAGGGATGGCGAGTGTTGAAGTTGACGAAATTGGTGGAGGGTCAAGTGCGGCGGAACCGGTATGCCAAGCGATTGGTCGACAGCGCTCGGGAGCTGAGAGGTTTGCGGATCAGATGAAGTGAGGTTGTGCTCAGGTTCTCGAGCGCGGAGGGGTAGGGCTGCGGGAGCCATCCTCGGAGGCGACCTCGCCTGTCGTACACCCTCATCTAGCGCATTCTTCATTGCTCGGTCCGCTGGAGTCATTGCCGTATATCCTCGCCAGTGCTAGTGGTCATGGGCTGGGAGTAGTCCGATGTCTCAAGACGGGGTTCGAACTTCCCAGCTGGTTGTCGAGATGGCTCAGCGAAGGCCAAATGCGAAGATGCTTCTTTTGTTTCGTATCGCCAGCGTGGCCAAACGCACGAGGATCGCTCCAATCTGTGGTGCTGCAACGCTATGAGAGTAGATCGTCCGAAGGTCATGCAGAGTCCTCCTGACGCCAGTTGCTTTAGATCAACTCTTTCAAGAACCGAACTTAGGCCAATCCCCGCGGTAACAGATCGGATCAACAGGATGTTGACGACTTCGCCTTGTTCGTAAGCGTTTGGGCCCCACGAGGTCAGACACTGCTCGAGGCTGATATGGCAGCGACATCATAGCGTCAGGAACGGCACGAACACCCCGAAGCAGTTTCCTGGCACATCGGAAGGTCCGAATCTATGTACATCGAATCGAAAAGTCAAGGAAGCGGCCGTACTCACTGTTGCCCATCAGCGGGACGAGGTGAGGTCGTAGCTGCCACCTTTAGTGAGAATTCCAGGCGCGGCAACATACTTTTCATTTTTCACTACACAAATCGCCTTCACGAGGGCCAAGAAAAGTCAAACACCCACTATCACTGTGTGTGCCTCCAGCATGCCAAACTGTCGGAACAGCCCTGCGAACGATGTCGAGGAAAGCCGGTCGTGAAAAGCTCCAGCCTCGGGCAGCGGGTGCACCAGTGGCACATCTCTCTCATAACCACCCAATGAGTGCGCAGTACTCGATGCGGCAGTGACCGCGGGCCAGACACGTGCGTGAGATGGTGTAAGACCGCGCAAATAGCGTTGCAGCATCGCGTGGTGTCCTGGAAAAGCTCTGCGCGTCATGCTGGGATGCATACGTATCGTCGACGGCCAATCATCGATTGTATGAGACTTCTTCAGTCGTCTCGAATAATTGTTTGCAAGGATGGCTCACGTGTAACTCTGGTACCTCCATGGCCGTGTGACAATGGCAGCTGAACCACTTTCGCCACACATACGAGCCTACGGACTGCAAATGATCTCGAAAGGAGGATGGAAGTGGTTCATGCATGCTTACCAACTGCCTGCAGCGGCGAGACTCGATTCGGCACATCCGCAGATTGATGCTTGGCTCCCGGCTTCAATACTGACTACCTCCGACGTGAGCAGTGAATGAAGCGGGCGTATAAAAGCATAGTGTAGTCTTCACGAACTGGTTTGATCCATAAAGGAATCCGATCTCACGCAATGGCCCCACAACGGGAATGGCATCTGGTTGATACAAAGGGACAGCGTAGTCCAGCCTCAATCTCATCCTACTTCAAGATCTTTACTCCCAGCAACACCGACATATGGCGTCCTTCCGCTGAAGAAGACCGGTTCAACGCACCCTATATCTATACTAGCTTGAAGTCGTCCGAATTCAAGAGCGTGTCAGCAACGATCTCGGCTGACTGGAAGACCCTGTACGATCAAGGCGGGCTCATTATCTTGTGGCCGGCAGCTAAGCAGGAGGAGAGTCGATGGGTCAAGTTTGGCATTGAGCACTTCACTGGCAAGCCCCTGCTGGGTGTAGTAGGATGCGATAGATTCTCGGACTGGAGCGTCTGTCCACTACCTATCGCAACGGCCACGCATGCAACGCTCGAAGCCACAAGAGTAGGGACGACCTTATGGATTTACCTTGTCTTCAACGAAGAGAGAAGGCCGTTGAGAGAGATCAAGTGGGCATTTCTCGAGGACCGAGAAGACAAAGCGGAGATGTGGGTGGGAACTTATGCGGCAAAGCCTACACCTGAAGAGGATGATGCGGAGGCAGGCCTGGAGGTGGTGTTCCGAGACCTGAAGCTAGAAACGGCTACTTAGGTTGTCAAGCAATACACAAGAATCCAAAACCGAGCTGCGAGATCATCCAACCCACTGCTCATCCTGAACCTCCGACTCCCAAGCTCGAAATCATATTCTACAAGATGTTACTCTTGTTGAAGGCATACACAACCCCATATGAGACGCCTGCGGCGATGCCTCCGAGCAGCATTGTCATGCCTGCGCTGATACACTGGTCTTTGGTGGAAGCGCCGATGAGCCGAGCTCTGACGACTCCGAACAGGAAGAGGACAACGGCGGAGATGGCGACCGAGATGTAGAGTGCGAATTGGACGTTGTTGTGGAATACGAAGTAGGGAATCATTGGGAGCAGGCCACCTAGTGCGCATGTGTCAGCTGTGTGCTTCCGACCCGCAGCAGTGGTGGGGGTAGGAACTTACCAACGAAGTACGAAAGTCCCATCACCAGGCCTTCAAGACAGGCGTACTTGCGCGACGGCTTCGACATTTTGAGCTCGAAGTCCATCATGAACTGCTGTCGAATTAGCATCGCTCTACATCCGCCACGTCATCAACCACGTACTTGAACCCACTGGTCCTCGTTCGCCTTCAAGCCGTCCACAACACCTCGAGCCTCATTCCTCTGAATACCATACCGGTCAAAGATCTCGTATATCTCCTCTTCCTCTTCACGCGGACTGTCTTTGACTTCCTTCCTCTCCCTGCGCTCCTCGGACTCATAATGGCACTTGTCATTGGTCGATGCGAGATACGCGCCCAGTCCCATGCTGATCGAACCCGCGAACAGCTCTGCAATGCCGCCCAGGATCACAAGCCTATTACTGCCCAGTGAAGAAAGGCCGGCACATAGCGCGAATGGGACCGTCAGACCGTCGGAGAAGCCGATGATACTATCGCGGATGAGGACGCCGTGGGTCTTGTGAGGCTCGACGTGAGTCGTTAATGAACGACGCATAGTTGGTAATGCTTGCTTCTCTGCGGATGAGGCTGGTGAGGATGTTTCGGAAGGATGTTGGTGGAGAGGAAGTTCGTGGAAAGGGAGTTGGTTCGCCATGTTGTAATCGATTGCTTCAACAGAAGGTGCTGGGCCGTTCTTTCAATGTTGAACAAGGAGTTGAAGGAAGAGTGTTCCAGAGGTTGCAGGTGTGTTCTGCCGTCGTTAATGACGAATACCACGAGTGGCGTACGCGTAGCGACATCCTATTTTCGATACTGATGCATATATAATCGACGGATCAGATACAGCCCAGCGAATCAGACAATTCGCATTTCAAAGCAGCAGTATCCGGTGAGTGTACATGAGACGGATAATGAGGATATCAGTACTGGTGTTCACGCCGAATGTGTTTGTTCGCCGTTCTGCAACAAGTGTGGTTGCTCTGAGCCACGACCGTGGAATGCGGAGCAATCGCAACCTTCTTGCACGGCGACATCTTTCTTGCGTGGCGACATGCATGACGACAGAGTCGAATATACAAGCACTGAAGACAGCTGTGCCGATGGATAGGGAGTCTCGATAGTCCAAAGCTTGTGGCCAGCACCGAAGCTCCACCTGCGCCTTGCGATTTTCGCCGACTGCGTGATTCAATCACCTTAAGACGAGAATGCAGTAGAGTCGCAGATACCGTTTCTCGCATGATCGGCTGGTCAGAATGTCCATAGACTGCCATATGATGACGACAAAACGCTCATCCTTATCGAGAAATGTCAGCGAAAAGACGAGAACACGGCATGCGAGTCGCAACACCCCTGGTTTCATATGCCAACAAGGCCTTCATCCGCCGCAGCCGCTGAAGCGTCCTCCCACGACATGCCATAGCAGTAGAAGAACATATCCGCCAGGTGGACCTTCTGTCTTCTGCTTTCGGTATCTCCGAGCTCTACGGACACACAGAGAGCATACGCATAAGTCTTGTAATGGTCCCGGGGTATATCCTGGGTCCTGTCGTACCTTGCCTGGCGGTCGTGAAGGTTGCTGTAGTATTCGCAGTGGCCAGAGACTTCTGCCGGCCGCTTGGCAAGCCACTCGTCGAAAGTATCCTCCGTTGAGGCGTGCTTGGTTGCAAAGTTGGCGACTCTGTGGCCCGCGCTGGAAGTTGTTCCTTTCCTTATGGTGGACGAGTCCTTGCTTGCGCTGTGCTTGGGTGTCTCCTACTCCCATTGTTAACAGAGAGTAGTATGTAGTGCTCGAGTATGCTTACATCCTCCTGGATAGTCGGCTCAAGCATCAACTTGTCCACATAATCCTGCAACATCTGTGCATAACCCACCTTGATCGGCGATTTGAATCTCGTGAGCTGGTCTTTCACAAGAATCTCCATTATCCGAGGCAGCGAGGGCTTGGTGCTTGCGTTGTCCATGGCCATTGTCAAGATCAAGTGAAGGCAGGCGAAGGTCGTGTGAATTTTTATGTAGGCGAATAAAGTTCCTTAGCAGAACAACTTACAGGTCCCCGTGTTGAAAAGCAACTGTATGCCACAGCAGCGTCTGCTGTTTATGTAGCGAGGCAGCATGGCTTCTGAACTCTATTGCGGTATGCTTACCTACCGAGTACCGGTGGTTGGGTCAATGAAAATTGTGCTGTTCAGTCACACGAGACCGATGAAAGGACCGCATGATATCGCTGGTGTTGCACCGAGCACATGTACTCGCAGCCTGTGCACTCTCGATACGAATGATGATTGCACCACGATAACACTCTGTGGAACAGAGAAGCGGAGTACGATGGTACTTCCTCAGTCCAATGCTTTCTTGAGCCTTGCAGAAATGTTCAAAAGTCCGCGTATTGCGCATGCTTACCCAGGGAGTTTCAGTAGGAAAATGCCGCCTTTCATAACTATGCACCACCCACGCGCCCATGATCCGGACCTGCCCGTTGTCAACATCTTTCCGAAAGGGCACTGGAGGATTCTAGCACTTTTTCATCTATGGCTGCGTTCGGTCATGATGGCGATGTATTTTTGTGAGCAGTGCGCGCCTCTGCCTATCATCCCCGAAATGGCCGGGTTTTATCTTGGTGAAATGTTGTGCGAGGCGCTTGGGTTGTTAATGAAAAGGCGACCAGCGGCGCAAGTTTCCCCTAAGGTTTCCCTCTGGGTGCTCCTGGGAAAGGCCATTATGCGGCGAGTTGACTGGAAGCAACCATACATGAGCGCTATGTGGTGGCGCTTGCACCTCATAACTCATGGTGCTGGGGAATTTGAGCAGAATTATGTGGACTCGTGGCATGCTCAACTCTCACTCCAAGGGCGGGTGGTCTGGGTCAATGTCTTCACTGCCGGCTGTGCCGCACGAATCCCGCTGCTATACGATCAGACGAACGACAAGATTGGCAATGACCGAGAAACGTTCGAAAGCATACGCATGTGGTACTGCCTGATGCAGATGCGGAGAGGCTTGAGCGAGATAATGCTTCCCAGGCGGCTGGTGCGAATAGATAAGGTCAATGTGAGTGCTGTGATGGAGGAGAAATCCGGCAATGTCAAATAGTACTGACGTTCGAAGATCTGCAATGCGATCATAGGCACAACCATGTTAGGAAGCAGGCTGAGGTCCCTGGAGCTCGGTAGAAGTGGTACGGGTCATGTTGCGCATTTCGAGTGTCTCTCCTCTGTACCAGAAGACCAGAGTAGCCAGACCGAAGACATTGCAGGGAAGGCCGACTTCGAGGGCCTCGAGTTGATCCGGGTTTGGAACTCTGTCGCAGTCTCTGTCATCGCTTTCATTCCCTTCGCACTGTCGATGGTATTTGCGGGTCTCTGGATAGGAGTGTCGGTTGTGAGGCCTCGCCCAGACATAGCTTCAAATATGTTGTGCTGACAGGAGTCACAGGAGCTTTGCTGATTGCTTTGTTCGCGTTCTTAGATAGCCAGGCGCGGAGTAGCCTGTGAACCAAAGCAACCCGTAGTGTACGCGCTCAGTAGCATTGCCAGCGACACGTTCTGCACTTTACTATTAGGTCTCAGCACTTCCATCATGTGACGAAATCTTGATCGAGTGGGAGGAGGATCAAGTGGTTGTTGTCTTAAATTAACCATTACAACCCTGTTCTTAGCGCCCGCAGTTGCCGCATCTGCAACCCTCACACTCCGACTTGTGTTCCACAACGTCACGTCCAATGGACAACGACAAACAACCCATCCTCATGCTCCATCGCTAACAAAAGCATACCACACACCCTCACGATGGACTCACGAAGTCCCACGCCCGACATGGGCGGCCCTCGAGAACGACTCCCCAACCTCTTCGAAGTGCTATCGCGACGGACGCTCGCCCCGGTCGACCTCTTCTCCTTTTACATATACATGCGAGATGTGCAGCGGAGCGTGGACTACTTGGACTTCTGGTGAGTATCGTGCGGTTTCTTTATATCTCCGGCAGGCAGGCGGAGACGCATTGGTCAGGCAAGGCAGGCTGGGCGGGCGGGCGAACGGTCGAGGGGAGGACAATGGCTGCAATAACGAAGCTGACCGTATAGGCTCGATGTCTCACAACACATGTCGCTATGTCGACACTACGTCCGCGAGCTACGCCGTTCAGTGCTCGTGTCAACACCGGACCTCGAGAAGGGAGCGGGATCGAAGCGATCCTCTCAAGTGCTCGAAAACTTCGAGCGAGCTAGCAACGAGCAAGGACCGAGTGGCACATTCGGCGCCAAAGAGCGACTGAGCACTGATCAACGACTTTCTGCTTTCCTCCGAAACGACCAGCCGGGCTCGAAGCACTCGCCACAAGCCAGCCAGCACAGCCAACATAGCCAACACAGCATCGATGAGCACACCCCGGGCTCAGAGCACCCGCCCCGGCCCAGCTTCATGACTACACAATCTGGCTCCCCAGCAGTAAACAGCGACAGCCCCAATCACACTGTCGCACGCGCCGACATCCGCGCATCAGCAGAGAAGATTCTATACACATATCTCCTACCCGGAGCCGAGCGCGAGATTATCCTACCGCAAGGTATCCTCAACAGCGTCACCGACAGCATAGAGAAGGAAGGCCGTGACGACCCAGAGGTCTTCGACACAGCTAAGGACTATGTATTCCAGGCAATGGAGCGCGACGCCTTTCCTGGCTTCCTCCGGGCGAAAGCACTCGGCAATATCGTGCCACCATCAATGATGCTGCGACTCATCGTTGGATTGGTGTCGCTGTTCGGAGCTTTCTGGGCTGCTTTTGTGCTCATATTCCTGGACAAGAGCCGATCGACGAGATGCTGGCTCATACTGCCGTTCACGGTGGGCGTCTACTTCCTCGCCAGCCATCAGTACATGCTCGATCCCGTTCTGGCAATGGTTGGATACAGCGAGTACACATTCATGAGCTTTGCGCGGATCAAGGAGCCGTTCATAAGGTACATATCAACTCCCGGCCAAAGGTTTATATCTCTGATGCTAACAACTTCACAGGAAACTCCTCAACAAGCGCGCGATCATGTGCCTCGCATGGCTCCTGCTTATCGACGTCGCGCTCTGCTGTCTCTTCATCTTTGTGCCTGGGCTGCGGCTATGATGGTTGTGAAGCGTTCGTCAGATCTGGAAGGAGTTAGCGGGCAAGCACAGTCAAGGGGCGACGACACGGGCTGTCTGTACGCATAGCGATATCCCGGGATGACTTTTGCTACGGACATAATGCTAATTGATACATTATTACCTTGCTGATGTGCCTTCGTTGTGTATGCACTTCCAGGCGAGCCGTTGCATTGGTTGTAAGGCAACTGTTCACCACAGAAGTACCCCTAGCCCTGTTTACTCGGAATACAGTCCGTATGGCTTCAAGAAGCCGCTGCCACGTCTGCAGTGGCTTGGTTGTGTATCAGGACGCAACTGAGATGGGGGGTCGGGTGTATGTCATCGTTTGACACTGTCTGAACATTCAAGTTGATTGTCGGTGCTATTCTTCAGGTTGAAGAATGGAGGTGGAAGTGACGACCATCGTAGACCTCGGACGTCTCTTCTCGCCGCCAGCTGGACATCTACATCTACATATTGAGATCATTTTTTCCCGATGCCTATAAGGTTATCTACATATAGTCTCCGATGATCTTCATGGCTACATCTACTTCCTATAAGGGATAATGCAGATCCTTGTCTACCACGTGGAAGCAAGGGCTGAATTACATGATTTACCTACGTGGTCAATATAAATGCTGCAGACGTGATGAATCGCGAGCGGGAGAAGCTCTTGCCCTTGCATGACCGGCCGACTGCTGGCATTAGGTTTGATACCAAGTTCTCTGGAAGGACGCCGGGTTCGGCAGGCCCAGGGTGGGTCCCAAAGCACGCCGCGCTGACGAGGATCAACGAGCATTTTGATCTTCGTTCCCCGCGCTTCTTGCGTCTTTTAGCACATCTCCATCAACACAAAATCAGCACTCTGAAGGATCTCGTCAGGCGTCGGTTGTCTTCGTGCGTTCCTGCTTTCGCCGTCTGGTGAGTTGTCCTCCCCCATCGCGCCCCTCTGCCCCGTTTCATACACATTGCACCACCAGCCCGGACGGCCGGGAACAACGGAGAGGCTCTGCGAAACATCCCTGCAGCTGTGAGGTGAAGGGATACATCGGTGCAGAGCAGATGCAGAGCAGATGCAGGATGAAGTGCGCTTCTCCCATCACCTGACAGACGTACCCGCGCCTCGCAGTTGCTGTCGTCGGGCAGCATCACGTGCGTCACCGGGTGTTAAGCGCGGCGGCCTGCAGTCCGTTGCGCCCACCAGTCCCCCATCACCTGCTGCTCTACCCGTCCTTCCCGGCTTGCTGAATGCCTTGCTGTTCTGTCCTACCACCCAGCAAAGTTGGCGCATCGTTGGGCGAGCACTCACACACTTCCCAGATTTCGAGCGACTTCCCTTCGGCCCAGCATCGATTGAGCTCTCACTCCCAGCAAGCACTCGGCTTCGATTCCAGCCAGCAGTTTCACTTCAGTCTACAGCCTTTAGTCCTGCGATTAGCTCTTCAGCCCGACAGCCTTTGCGACAGCACTTCGGCGCACAGGGTCCTTCACCAGCGATCTTCACGACTGACGGCCGGAAAGCATATTTTATCTCTCACGTGAGTCCACATCAATCGCTGTTCACGACATACGTTGTGGTTTCTACGATCCTTCGAACGTGGGAGAACGGCGTAAACTGACTCACTAGCCTAGGACGAAAGCAAACTTCAGCCTTACTTAAACCTCATACGACCAACTTCAGTCGCGTCTTCGATCGATTCAAAGCTCTTTCATCAAAATCATGAGTTTCCAGACATTCGGCGACGGCAGTGCCCCGCCACAACAGGGTTCAGAAGAGCAAGGCGGATATGGCGGCCCTGGCGCACCCCAGCAGCATCCGATGGGACAGCAGATGGGCCAACAAATGGGCCAACAAATGGGCCAACAAATGGGTCAGCAGATGGATCCATCTCAGCAGCAAGGCCAGTTTCCTGGTGTACCGCAGCAGGGTACACCAGGTGCGCCAGGTGACCAGCAAGGCGACCAGAAGACGACTTTGTGGTATGTACTGCAACGTACGGAACAGCACTTGCACTCACTGACTGTGTCCTAGGATGGGCGAACTTGAGCCTTGGATCGACGAAAACTTTGTGCGCACCGTCTGGTTTGGCATGGGTTACCAAGTGAATGTTAAGATGATTCGCGACAAATTCTCCGGGTAAGATATCGTACTGTGCGAACCCCCCCTTCCGCATGGCTGACTGAGGAAGTAGCAGTAACGCTGGCTATTGCTTCGTTGATTTCGACAGCTCTGATGCAGCTGGTCGTGCTTTACAACTCAATGGCCAGATGATCCCGAACTCCAACCGTCAATTCAAGCTCAATTGGGCATCCGGCGGTGGCCTTGCCGATCGCAGCCGCGGCGATGGCGGCCCTGAATACTCAATCTTCGTTGGCGATCTCGGTCCTGAGGTCAACGAATACGTCTTGATGTCGCTCTTCAAGAGCAAGTTCCCCTCCACCAAGTCTGCAAAGATCATGTCGGATCCTATCTCCGGGTTGTCACGTGGCTATGGTTTCGTCCGTTTTGCCGATGAAGGCGAACAGCAGAAGGCTCTTTCCGAGATGCAGGGTGTCTACTGCGGTAACCGTCCGATGCGCATCAGCACTGCGACACCAAAGAACAAGGGCGGTGGTGCCGGTCCCGGGATGGGTGGCATGCCTGGACAACCACAACAACAAGGACCTGGCGGCATGGGCATGTACTCCATGGGTGCCCCGCCAATGAACTACTACGGCGTCCCTCAGCCCATGAACCAGTTCACCGACCCGAACAACACTACTGTCTTCGTCGGGGGTCTGTCAGGCTACGTGACCGAGGATGAGCTCCGATCATTCTTCCAAGGCTTTGGCGAGATCACATACGTCAAGATCCCACCAGGCAAGGGTTGCGGTTTCGTCCAGTTCGTGCAGCGCCACGCAGCAGAGATGGCTATCAACCAGATGCAAGGCTACCCGATCGGCAATTCTCGTGTCCGCCTCAGCTGGGGCCGCTCGCAGAACAACTCCGGACCAGCCGGCACTCCCTACCGCCCTGCTCCACCACCACCAGTCTACCCGTCCATGGGCATGCCACCCCAGCACTACGGCAACTTTGCTCCTATGAAGGTTCGTCATCCGCAAGACGACGGCTCGTACCAAGACCCTGGCGGCTACTGATGTCGTGCCGCAGTAAGCGTTTTCGATCTATTGCCTTCAGTGAGACTGCGCTTTAGCGGGAGTTGGTTGGTTGAGGGTCACGATCTGCTGCTCTCTTAACGATCATTATTGCTACAACGACCAGACCACGACATGGAGAGAAACTCATCTTCACGGCGAATGCATCACTAGATCTCGGGATGGGCAGAAAAATTGACATTGGAGTCTCTGCGAAAAAGTATCTTATTTCATTACCTTCGGTGCGTATACGACAGTTCACAATCCCTTCACAACGGCGAGAGGCATCAGGCAAGCGGGGAGGGCGTAGGATGAGATTGCAAGGAGGCGGGAGGACATTGTGCTTTGCTGTGCTTCACTGGCCAGCGGACGGCAGGCGGTCTCTGAAGGGGGCAGAGATCAGTAGTGAGTAGCCAGCGCTGGTAATACCGACACCGGGCACTCGATGTGTGGAGACTCAACGTGATCTCAAAAGTTAAGTTTGTTTCTCCTCCTCACGTGATGTAACCTCAACCCGCCACCCCTTTCACATGACAGCGTTCAAACCTACAACATTTGCAAGCCGAACAGTCATACGCAGACGCATATGCTCAGGAGGCAGGGCAGGTGCGGTCGAACGATGTCCCAAATGAGGTGACGTCGTGCTTCAACCACCATTCGCTCCTTCCTCGCCACCACGAGTAGGTCGTGCCTTCCACTTTCGGTGTTATGAGCCACATCAGCCGATTGCAAAACAGCAACCTCGCCTCATCTTTGCAAAATCTCTTCGCCCACACAAACATTTCTCCAACAGCACAACCAAACTCGAACGACTACGACCAGCTTGCTACGCAGCAGCCATGAGGTATCAAGATTGGGACGTATTGCTCTTCCCTTCCGGGGAGGAGGCGCACATTCGTAAGTTGATCTGGTTAACCTACCACACCCTGCGATAACAGGTGGTTTCTCTCCGAGACACAGACTAATCACATCCATCCACCTCGCAGCGGTCAAAGAGTTCCGCACAGCATGCTACACCGAGATGAACGAGGGCTCGCCGAACCAGACTCCACTGCTTACGACGTTCGTTCCGTCGATGCCGCGTGCTGCTCCGTTCCAGATCTCGGTGCACTCCTGGGTGCGTACGGACGGCATGCTCGGTGGAACGATGCCAGATGGGTCCAAGTTGAACGAGATGTGGGAGGTGAAGGTCGTTATTGATGGGCAGGAGGTTGGGGTGAAGCTGTTTCCTTGCGACAGTAGCTGGCCGCAGATCGTCGGTAAGTTTGAGCTCTCCGAGATGCGAACGTCTCGATGTGGCCATGAGACTGACGTGAGGTAGCTACGATCGGCTTTCCAGCTCTAGGAGAACAGGCTCAGCAGCTGCGGTTCCCGCCCTTCTATCGCGAAATCATGATGCAGGATCACTGGAACGCTGCCGATTACCTGGGTCGTATCCGTGTCGAGCTCGGGCTTGGCTATATGCACGCCCGTCTCGACCGGTTCATCAAGTCGACTAGCATCGTCACGTTCGCATTCCAACATGCACCGCAAGGTAAGCAAGTATCTCGAACCTGCTCACGAGTCGTAGAAGGCCTTGCAGCACCCCAGGTTGCCTCGTGTGCTTGATCCTAGCTCGGAGAACACGGAAGCTGACAACTTGTAGAGCTGCTCGAGCAAAATGGAATCGCGTGGCCAACCTGCAGCATGCTCAGCAACCCCATCCTGAACAGCGCCTACTTCTCCGCTGCTCACCAGACCAATATCACCCAGCAGACCTCTACCAAGCACAGGAAGATGGCCAGCACGAGCAACATCAACTCAGTCACGGGCGCTGTCGGGATGATGCCACTTCTTTATCCAGTCTCGTCCCTCGACCCATTTACAAATGATCCAAACAGCAACTACGACGGCAGCAGCAGGTCGACTTCTGCATACTCTGTCATGCCAGACACCGCAGCTCCTATTCTGCACAAGGGCGTATACCACCCAACACCAGGATATCCGCAGACTTACACGGAAGCGTTGCAGAGGCAGCTTAACCCGGCAACCCGAGGCAAGCAACAGCTCTCCATCCGTCTTCCAAGCGATCAGATCGAGAAGATCATCAGCGCGCTTGGCCCGAGGACTCAGGCTCAGCAGATCACCACTCCTACCACGCCTGACACGTCCATGCCGCCACCGCCTATCCCTCAGCGTGCTCCAGCCCTCAGCAACAACACAGCACTCGAAAACAGCACAGCTCCCGACAACAGCACGGAGAAGGATAGCGGACCGACTACTCAATCACAGCTCAGTCAAGCTGGAGGCAACGCTATCAACAGGCGTGGCGAGTCCGGCTACTCCGACGTCAGCATGCACAACAACTGCACCTCATTCCCGACATGCACCCACGAAGACGGCGAAGGACGTTTGATCCACAATGCGCCCACCGCTCCGGCGACGGTCGTGAAGGGCAAGAAGGAGGGCTCATCGGCAGCTAAGCGTAAGTTGAGCCTTTCCGCCAAGCAGAACGATGATCAGACTGAGAAGAAGCGTCCTCGCCGCAGCGCGCGATTTCTTCAGCACGATTCTGGATTCGACAGCGGACCCTCCTCCGACCTCAATCACAACACCAACAACAACAACGGTGCGGCCGGCGGAGATGAGCCTGCTGTCGTCGAGTCCGATGGACGTGCCGGGCAAGAAGCGGACGAGAGCGGCGCTCAAGTCGCTGAATCTGAATGAGGGCTCGCCGGAGAAGAAGAGTGATGTGATGAAGCCGGTACGGAAAGCGAGTCGTTCTGTATCGTCGACGAACTCTTACACGAAGAATGCTGCAGTGGAGGGACTGGACGACATGGTTCTCGATGCTTGATCGGAAGTGAGTATGGCGTTGGAGCTTCTGGGAAGCTTGATTGTCGGCTGGCACAGCACTGAGCGTGATCATGTCGGTGGGAAATGCCTGTGGGACATGTTTGTTGCCGGAATGGTTGAGATGTGAACGAAACGAATGCTGCGGCTTGAAGCTGTGAGAGTATCACACAGACCAAACTTAATGTTTCATAACTTTAGCTGCGTCTGTACTACTCAACTCCCGCGAAGCCGGCCTCTTCGATCTATATCACCCTCGTCATCTCCTGTACCCCCACGCACCAGCCCGCTGTCAAGCTCATAGAGACTTACGATGGCGGCACCCCAGCAGCTTTCGCCTGCTCCTCCTCGCCCAACTGATCTCTGCCCGACTCAAACACCTTGTCGAACTCGTACTCGCCCCACCTGATATCCGGGCACAGACCGGCGAATTTCCAGACGCCGTTGACCTTCTTGTACCAGTGCATGTTGAAGCTGTGCGCGTGGCCCTTGACGACGACTTCTTTGCGGGAGGCGTCCTTGTAGCGCTGGTGGGGCACGCGGAGTTGGTGGTAGCCGGTGATTTCGGTGTCGCTGACTTTTTCCCATTTGGTGCCGCCGATGAAGTGTTGGGTCATGAGGAGGGGGTCGCCGAGGACGTTGGGGTCGGATGCCTGGTGATAGATATGTCAGAGGACTTCCAATGTGATATTGAGGGGCGTTTAAGCTTACCATCTGGACGAACTCCTCGGCTGGCATGGCTTCCCAGAGCTTGTTCAGGAAGGAGCGGTAGTCGATGCGGAGGGTGGGGGCGATGCACTTCTCCAGGCGCTTCCAGTTCTTGCTGTCGTAGGAGTCCGCCCATTCGTAGCAGGCGGCCATGCAGCCTTGCATTTCTGGAGGTAATATGTCAGACTGTGCTCTGTAGCGTTGGAGCATGGGAGCATTGGAGCATAGGAGCATTGGAGCATTGGGGCATTGGACAGGATGGAGTATAGTGAGGCAAGACATGCTGAGCTGTAGGTCTTCGTAGCTACAGTACTCTCGTTGTTCTGGAAGCGGCTGCTCTCGTGCCTGCCGTAGAACACTCAAGTATATACAACTGGCTGGTCAGGCTTACCTTCAAGGCTGATGAGCTTGAGCGGCTCGAGGGACATCTCGCCGGCCATGTTGCTGGTATGGGATTGGGTGGGGATGGAGGTAAGAGGTATACAGAAGGTAGAGATAAGATGAGATGAGAGAGAGAAATTCAACCTACGAACAGCCTCAGGGACTGCATCTATTTTAACGGGTCACACCGCTTCTGCTCCCCACCTTGTCCTCCGTTCGGAACATGCACAAGTCGTGCCAAGCTGAGGCTTCGACGTTTGCGCTGGTTCTCGGACAAGAATCAGCCTGCGAGCCTGGATGGGGTTCTCATCAGCATGATAAGCCCTGGTTCTGCAGTAGATTCGAAGATGTCGTTCGCTGATTCTCCCTGGGGCTGATCTATTGTTTGTGTTCCTGCAGCGAGCTCGGCAGCTGGTGGGAAGTCTGCCCGCAGGAGAGAGGGGAGAGGGGGTCGTCGAGGTTGCTAAATTTGACCTCACCCCGGGCCGTTGTTTCGCCGGTCCGAGATTTGTGATTTGTTGGCAGTTGCGACCCGAGTAAACAAAGGTCAAGATCACCACGACGTGCGATTGGCCTCTAACCAGGCCGACTACCCACCACCGCAATGGACTACGAGAGTCTGCGGACGGCATCGTCTTACCTCAACAACCTCCTCCTCTCGCGTGGCCTCCTCCGCAACGGCAATTCTGTCGACTTCGTGAAGCCCTCGAAAGAGAGCCGAGCACAGATCATCAACCTCGTACACGACCTGATACTCCGCGAGGACCGCGACAAAGAGCAGCGAGAACATGTTGCCACGACTCTACGAACACTACGCGCCGATGACAACCGCAAGAACCACGAGATCGAACGACTAACGACCAAGAACGAGGAAGCTGCGCGTGCTCTCGTGCAAGCCCAGGCGGCTGAGCGTGCGGCACATGCAGAGGTGAAGACGGTGGAGAAGGCGATCAAGTCCTTGCAGGATCAAGCGGCGAAGCTGAAGACGACACTCGCGCAAGTGCGGACACAATGCACAAACGATGTGCGGAAGCGGGATCTCGAGGTGGCGCGACTGAAGACCCATCTGCAAGGCCAGCAACGCGGCAATAAGGTCGGCATGGCAGCTCCCAGCATTACAATCACAGGTGGCGCGCGAAGAGCGAACGTAGACGCGTCAAGGCACAACTTGGACGACCCGGAGTACAGCTTGAAGCAGGAGACCACAGAGTTCTTGACACAGCTCAGCCAGAGTTTGAGCGACGAGAACGACAATCTCATCGTTCTGATACGGGGAGCACTCGGCACAATGCGCGAGCTACTCGGTCAAACGGCGAACAAGCACCCAGACAGTGCTCTTGGCAGTATGGGGAGTCTAGAAGACGGCAAGCCAGACTCTGATATGCTTCACCCGCTGCCGACTTCGTACGATACCCTTGCGGCGGATTTGGAGTCCACCTTAGCACAGCTCAAGACTATCCTCACAAATCCAAGCTTCGCGTCGATCGAAGAAGTTGAGGTGCGGGACGAAGAAATTGTGCGTCTACGGGAGGGTTGGGAACGAATGGAGCATCGTTGGAAAGAGGTTCTGATCATGATGGACGGCTGGAGGCGTAAGATGGATACAGGCCACACCATCAACATCGACGACTTGAGGAGAGGCATGGGTCTTGTGTCTCCGGAGAACATGAAGCTCGGGCCGGGCAGACACAATCAGTCGCCGGAGCAGAGCTTCGTGGGCGAGGATGTGAGCGAGATCAAGTTTCCAGACAGTGATCCGGACTCTTCGATGATGGTGGAAGAGCGAAGACCGGCCACTGCTGGGAAGAGCAGTCCAAAGCGCAAGCGAGACGTGATGGACCCGCCTGAGTTCTTCGACCTGCGCCCGTCGAGTCAGAAGCAGGCGCCTGCCTCTCGCGAAGCAGACGAGGTCGACGATGAGCTGTTCGATGCTGCAGAGCTAGAACATAGCGAGGAGGAGAGTGTGCCACGCATGACCATCGCGCAGAAGCTCGATTTGGCTCGAGCGGAAGCCGAAGAAACAGCGGCAGCAAAGTCGTCAAAGTCAAAGGCAAGGTCTAGCAGACTGCCTGTCAGCACCAATGGCGTTGCGAAGGGCCCGGTGGCCGCGGTAGCGTTCGATGGAGCGGCGTATTCGGAGCAGGACGATACTTTGGGCAAGATGATGCCAAGTCCAATGGCGAAGAAGAGTAAGATCAGGGGACGGCCGAAGCGGAGGAAGAGCACGCTCAGTCCGGAGGAGCTGGAGGCTTTGCTGGTCGAGTCCGAAGGGTTGTGATGGGTTCAATGCTCTCGTCTAGATATCCGAGAGGTGACCATCACAGAAAGATGCTTGCAATGAACATTAGCGAGACTGGCCTTCTGTAGATCCTACATCGGCGAAGTTCGGCGCTTCAATACAGGTGCGCGAGCACACTTCTCGCTATATCATCGTTATCACAACCAGTGGCATGGATAAGCAAGCCTCCATCATGCATCTCGAACGTGACTTCGGCATGCGCTGTCCTACGACAATCGGGTAAGTGCATCCATGCCGACCACGACCGTCGAGAAGGCTCGATTGTGCTACAGGAAAGCCTGCGAAGCAAGGATACCCGCCCGGTGCTTTGGCTAGATCAACGCCTTCAACAGCGGTACCCTAGATGTTCTATGCAGTGTATACCTTTCACATGGCTGATCAGCCTTTCGGGATCAGGACATGGGTATGTTCTTTCGTGATGAGGTGTCGCTGGGGTGCAGTAGAGTGTGTTTGAGCAGCCTTTGAACCTTGTATACACACAATAACCGCCATGGACAAGCTCGATAGATGAGCGACATGGTGATCACTTTCCAGGAACAGCTTGAAGAGGTCGCGATGTTCCGCGGTATCATGCACAACATCTTCACACTTGTGTGGAGCCACAGCTTCCCGATACGGTGAGGCCGAAGTGCTCGGCCAGTAGATGAAGTTGCAGAGGCCAATAGAACCGAAGGACAGCAAGGCTTGGAAAGATCACCCCACAGCCCGAGCCAATGACCAACACTCAGCAAGCGCTCAGCACATCGCACCAGCTGCAACTCTGCTCTTCGCGCTCTGCTGCACCTTTCCAATAGTGAGCCCCCCTCACAACCGGACGCCCACATGTGCCTGGGAGGTGTGCACGACGGCTTGTGCAGAGGTGGCACATGGCATGCGAGCTGGACATAAGAGCGCTGGTCGACGCTCAGGCAAGCCTTTCCTTCTTGTCTCTTCAGCAAGCGTGTCAATCCCAAGAGTCGATTCTTAGTTTTCTGTCCCCCATTCTTTCTTCGTTGTTTTCATTGCATCTTCAAAGGGCCTGGTGCTCTTCTCGTTATCACACCACATTAATAATACCACCTTCCGCCGAAGCATCATCATCAACATACCAGAAAACCCAACATATTACGATTTCTACGTCGCCGGTCGACATTACAACCACTAATTATCGAACTCTTGCTTGCTCAAAACGACTTCCGAACGAACCAACATTACAGCACTTGTAATTTTTACGAAACGAAGCCAAACACAATAATACATTCATCATGTCTGCCATTCAACTCAACTTCACCCTCCGTACTTCGGCCAACTGCAAGACGGTACATCTGCTCGGCTCTTGGGACAACTACAGTGGCCAGCTACCGCTCTCCAAGGACACAACCAAGGCTGGTGGATGGAAGGGCACGTTCAGGTTCCAGGGCGCGACACTGAAGCAGGGCCAGCGATACTGGTACTACTACATCATCGATGGCTACCACTTCTCTCACGATCCAGCTCGCGAATCCGTGACCGAACCCACGACCGGCCGCAAGCTCAATACTTTGGACATCCCGAAGGCGAGCTCCAAGCAGGAGGCTCCAACCAGCAAGGCCTCGCGCCACTCTCGCCGCATCAGCTCCTCCAACGTTGCCAAGGGCCGCTCGCTTTCGCCATCGCAAATCCAAAGCCCGAAGCCGACCAAGCCACACGAGACACGCCAGATCGCACAGGAGAAGTTCATGCACCCGACAGTGGAGATGCTCGCCGCCAAATTCGCCGCCCAGCAGCTCAGCGAATCCGAAGAGGACACCAGCAGCGAGGAGGAAGAAGACTCCGACTCCGACGCCTCCGATGTCCCGTCGCTCAGCTCGCGCAGCAGCAACAGCAGCACGCCCAGCTCCGTCTCGTCCGTCTCGTCGTGCTGCACTTGCGAACGCTACGGCATCACTCGCGCCGGTGCGCGCGTCAAGCTCGACTGCGGCGGCTCTCGCTGTTCGTCTTCTGACGGCTCTGAGTGCAGCAGCGAGTCTGAAGACGACCACCGTGTGCGCACGACAAGGCGCCAGGGCATTGTTGTGAGGAAGTGATGAACGCCACGCCTTTTTCAGGATGAAGTGAACCAGACACGCATGGATTCAAGGAAGGAGCCCTCTCCTACCTTTCCGTTTTGGCTTTTTGCAACGACGGGTTATACGACACGCGCTTCTTTCAGCCGGTCTGCTTGAGGCCGTGTCGGATGCCTTGTCTGCCATTGCTTTTGCTCCTGCTCGCTTGTACGTTGTTGCAGCGCAGAGCATAATGCTTGACAAGCTACCGCACTTCGCTTACTTTGCGAAGCATGGCGGCGTGGAGGATAGAGAGAAGGGGGTAGAGGACGCTCTCAGGGGAGGTTGAAGGTCAAATCTGGGCTCGAGATCTGCAATACAGACTCGCCGTGCCTTGCCAGATAGTCTGGTACCGACGGTCAGCAGAGTGCAGCTAGGCGATACTCGCAGATAGCGTAAAGAAGCCTGTTGATCCATCACCTTATTTCACCTTCAGTGCCAGCCTCCTCGTTCTCGCGAGTGCATCGTGCTGGTACCTCCTGCCGTCCTGCGGTTTGGCGACGACCGCGGGGAGCCGATTGACCAAACCAGTGATGTAGTGTCAGCCTCCATATCTGTCTATCGCGCCTTGACTTGCCGTGGCCTACCGCAACTTGTACACGTTCTGCGCCCTAGTACTTCAATCTTCTCCAAGTTCTTGATGCCTTCGAGCTCCAACCCCAATGGAGATGGTGGTGGCGACCATCACTAATTACCTTGTTGGGCGGTTTGACCAAACGAGCCGTTTCTCGGGTTCGTGTAGCAATACTGGTCAATGTCGTCGGTGGATCTCTTGAAGAGCTCAGCCCTGGAACCTGTTCTTGAGGTATGGTGCGGTTCTCGAAATCGAGAGTTATACCCGTGCTATCTGCTGGCGGTCCAACTACTCAATGCGGTCTCCTCAGCTCGAAAACCCGTTGGTACAGCGTGTCCGTTCCACCGCCTAGCTCACGGTACCAATGCAATCGAAGACAGCGCCCGCGCTGTCCTCTACCGCAGCGTGATGTACCTGCTAAACGTCTGCCGTAATATACATGATTTCCTTTCCCAAGACCGTATGCTTCATAAGGTCTTCATCCTCCCAGAAGTTGCAACCCAAACGCCGAAGTATGCCTTGCTGAAAGCCGAGTCGATGCGAGCTGCTCGCGCCGGTCATTTGTAAGCTGGGTAATAATACAAATATGACGTCAATTCGTGGTCGTCATCTCAATTGATGAATAAGAATCGAAGAAGGGAAGAGCGTGTGATCCTCCTCGTGGTATAGCGAGCGTCCAATGTCGCCCAGATCAAGCGAGCGCCCAGTTATCCGTCCGTCGTGAGAAGTTCAAAAGCGAGTGTGTGATGGCCTCAACAAGCTGTTGTGAATGACCGTTGTATGCGAGATGAATGATCGCGTTGTAGTTCCTCCTCGATGCAAACGTCATGTGCGGATCTGGCAGTGTGACTGTCTCCCACACCATGGTCACACCAATCCGGCAATGCTCATTTCGACGCACGACCACCCCAGCCACCGCTCGAGTATCCAGAGTCGGGACGAGGTTGCTGCCTGGAGTGCTCATCCGGGCCTGTTCGTTGCTTTGCATGGCTGTCGCAAGCATATCCGACCAGGACGATCTTTTCCTGCACAACATGGTTCCGTTGTCCTCGCGCAGAGCACGGGTCGACTGCGTGGCGATAGTAGAGACAGCGGCAGACCGAGTAGCGTTCGATAACTTGGATACACATCTTGAATGCTAAGAAACGATATGTTGGACGCGAAGAAGGTTACGCTTGAAACGCCGAAAGATATCAAAGAGCAGCGTAAAAATGTAAGGCGTGTAAGGATACTGGAAGTAGGGATGAAACAGCAGAGGATTTGACTCAAGGTTAGAAGCAGACCTATATATGACTCGAACTATGAGGACAATGAACAGTCCTATCTCTCTGGTCGCATCAGGAACGGGAGAAGACTTACCTGCGCTGCGTAGCCGCACGGCACGTTGTTAGTCGGAGAAGTCATGCTTCTACAGTGCGATAGGATGAGTCGGAGGTAGAAAGTGCCTCGGGTGCAGTAGCATACGACGGGGAACATAGGCTCCCTTGTCCTGCACTAAAGAGGAAGCAGGCGCAATGATGATGACCTTGTTCGGAACGGGTCTACGAGGTCTGAGAGGTCCGGAGACCTAAGCTACCAAGATGCCAGGCCAAGAAGACGGTCTTGCCAGAAGCCTGGAGACACCCGAGATTCGCTGCTATGGCTGGATTCCTGACATTTGCACAGACCGTAGCAACGAAAGTTCCGTGTTGGTTTGCGAGGAGCACGGAGCAAGCGATTTGGGCTGAGAGAAAAAATGGCGCAACCTTGCATCCCGGCAACCACGAGGACGTCGATCTTTGGGTGTAGCCTCATACTGTAGTCAGCAATTAGACCACCACCGACGACGAATAGCGACAGCTACAGCGATCGGCAGTCTTTGGTGTTTCTTAGCCGCATGACGTACCTCATCCTGAATGCGAACACATTTCACGCCTGCTTGATGGCTGCCTTGAGCACCACGTACCTCCCATCGCGAGACTTATGCGACTTCGCACTGGGAGCGAAGGACCCGTTGTGAGTCCTTGTTGAGACTTGCGGACGGGATGGATCTCGCCGAACGACAACGAACATGACCTGAAGTCTGGCGAAGGAGAGATCTAATTTTAGCCCCGCAAAGAAATGTCATAGCGCCACCGGAGAATAAGAATCGCAACTGTTGTCAATCGTAGGTTGAACGGTGCAAATGAGACTGATTGGGCAGAGAGCTGAAATTGGAATCGGACAAGACGCATTGCTTATGACCATCCTCCGCCCACGTATACCGACTCCGTCGGAAACAGTAAGCCACGTGAGGAGGCTCCTCTTCCAACGTGCATTAACCACAGCTACATCGTACCTGCATCTCGCATCTTCTGGCGAAAACTGACATCGGAGCCGTATGCCCATTTGAGATGTCTTGATGGTACGGCTACAACACACTGGATACGACATCCGGAAAATGGTAGGCGAACCTTGTCCCGCAACTTCCTGCAACTGCAGCGCTGCCTCAATGACACGAGAGTGGCACTGCTATCTCGAGGTGAAGTTGTGGAGGCTGTTGCCGCCCCTGGGCGGATCAATCCATCCCGTCCCTCGGCCCAGGCGTAGGAGATAACTTTCCATGAACCGGGAATAGGAAGAGTAAGCACGATGGCGACGCAGCCGCATCCTCGCGGTCGATCCGCCACGAATCCAGTCGTATGGAAGGCAGCATAAGCTACTTTGCGCTGTTTGATTCCTCTCCATCGCCCTCAGCTGCTGGGCCGATCAGTGATCTTGAAGGGGCCGGATTTAGTATGCCAGAGGCATCTATGAGCCCCGCTGCCGGGTTGATCTCGAGCCCAAACCCAGGTTTGTCAAGCTCTGACACATCCAGGTAGCCCTTGGTGGGTATCGGCTCGTTGGTGAACAGGTTGCCAAATACTGGTAGCACGCTTTTTCCATCCGGAGAGTTCGCCAGGTACTCCTGGAAGGGCGAGTTGGTGCTTGCGACAACAAAATGGTATGAATATGGGCCAGATGCATGGGGCACAACGGGGAGATCATAAGCAGCAGCCATTGCTGATACCTTCAGTAGCTCTGTCATGCCTCCGACCCACATCACATCTGGCTGTAGGATGTCGATGTTGCGCCCTTCGATGAGCTTGCGGAAGCCGTATCTGCTGTACTCATGCTCGCCTGTGGTGAACTTGACGGTGGGATGGGCACGCTTGAGGAGCGCATGTCCGTCGAAATCGTCTGGAGTCAAGCATTCCTCCCACCAGTCAATGTTGAGATCCTTGCACTTCTCAACGAGCTCAATCGTGTACGGCACGTTCACTAAGACGCCACGTGTTAGCAACAACCTGGCACCTCAAAGGACAATGCTTTTCTTACGACTCATGTAGCAGTCCACACGCAACGGAAAGCCAGGGCCAACCGCTTCACGATGCTTGCGCAAGAACTGGATGTTCTTGAGCATGCCCTGAGGGCCTTCACCAGGACTGTACGGTAGTGGAACCTTTGCGCCGCTGAAACCCATCGCCTGTGCCGCCTCTGGAGCTGGGCCAGTGCAGTAGAAGTCCAGCCGCTTTCGCGTTGCGCCTCCGATCATCTTGTAGACAGGTTCGTTTCTGATCTTCCCAAGTAGATCCCAAATAGCAAGATCAAGCACACTGATTACAGCCACAGTAAGACCTTTTCGGCCATAGAACATTGATGCTCTGTACATCTGTTCGTAAGTGTGGTTGGTATCCCGAGGGTCTTACGCTCGTTAGTTCTCTAACACGGAGATGGTCTTGTAGTCACCTACCAGCTCCGATCAAAAATCGTTTGAAGTGCTCAGCTACGAGCCAACAAGCTGGAGGGCCGCCGAACCCGGTGGCAAAGCCCTTCGTTCCATCTGTTGCTTCCAACTCGACACAGAACGAACCCAGGACGTTAATTCCTGCAAAGGCACAAGAACATATCAGCACCTCCTTCAAGCGACTGGCCTGTCCAAGGTGTGTTGCTGTTTACGTACCCCAACTAGTCCGTGAGTGCCGATAGTCTTCATACCCTGACATTGGTGTTGCGATTTTCGAATCGATGAGCCAATGGCCACCCTTGACATTGTGATAGTCGCCTCCAGAGCCTGGTCCTTGGGTCAAGAACGTGCGTACTTCCTTGATCGTCGGAATTGCAGCACATTTGCCAGATGCTGTGGCCATGATGATGGTATCACGCGAAAAGACTAGTCTTGAACAGAGCGGACACGAAGTTGTAGATGAGGAAGACAGATGGAGAGCAGGGAGCAATGGCGAGGTGCACACCAGCAATGTGGCTCGATGACTTGCTGTATATGTTGTTTGCGGTTCCTCGTATTTTATCCACCCGAGTGGACCTTTGACTCTCCTAATCGGGCCCTCGGTCTAGTTACGTGCAGTCACGATGGAGGTGAAGCGTGATGTGGTGGCTGGAAGGAGGCTTTTGCAACCCCGCTCGCTCCTCAAAACACCGGCTTTTCCAGATCTCGGTCATGTTTGTCCCGAACCAACAACATGAGCTCGCCGATGAACTTCAAGGACAGCGTCCGCCTAGGTGATGATCGTGAAGATGTAAAGCCCGTCGAAGCGTGGTCCGAAGGCGATGATGACGAGGATGATGGAGGACGGAAAGGGCGAAAGCGGCGGAGGCCTATGAGTGTCTCTTGTGAGACTTGTGTAAGCATCTTTCGGAATCCGCAGGTTCTCATGATATAGGGGAGAGCTGATAAGTGTGTAGAAACTTCGTAAGGTCAAATGCGATCGCTGCCAGCCTTCTTGCGGGTGGTGCATCCGTAACAACGCGGCTTGCGAGTACAAGGAGCGCAAGAAGCCCGGCCTTAGAGCTGGATATGGCCGTGAACTTGAGGCTCGACTTGAGAAGCTCGAGGATGCAATGCAGAGCCAGCAGAATGCTTTACAGCAGCTCTCAAGTAGTCTCGGCAACCCACAAGCTGAGAGTGTTGGTGCGAGCACCTCGTCACACCACCCATCTCGCGTGGAGACAGCTCTATTCATGCAAACCCCAGATAGGCCATATGCATCAGCTCCAATGGCGACGGCGGCCCAAGCTCTACAGTCCCAGATGGTGGACGACATGAAGCAGCAAGGGACAAGCTTCCTACGCTACGCCTCACAGCCCTCCATGCACGCCCCTGGTGACGCTTCCAGCGGCGATGGCTACCAGACCGCGGATCCGCCTGTAGAATCTCCCAGTCTGAACATTGGAGGTACCGGGAAGGCTGTTTCGACGCCTGGCTTCGTCTCGCATGATGATGAGCTACCACCTTACGATTTGTTGTACGCGTTGACGGATTTGTTCTTCCAACATGTCAATACTTTCTGCCCTATCTTGTATCGACGCACAACTCTCGATGTACTGTTCGGAGAGGCACCGCTCGACGAAGCTGATCGGGTTCTATTGCATGCCATCGTCGCTACGACACTACGATACTCCCAGGATCCACGTCTCGTCGGACCAAGTCGCCAGAGATATTATGCTTTGTCAAAGCAGAAGGTGCTGTTGTACGGTCTCGAGAACAGCTCCGTGAGAGCACTCCAGGCTTTGGTGAGTTCTTCCAGCAAAAATATTTCCAAATGCCAGTTGCTATCTGGATTCATATCACTACATTCAAAGCAGTCAAATACGCGGACAGCCGGATGCTGACATCCGCCCAACATAGGTCATCCTTTCTCTGGATGTAATGGGAACCTCTAATGGCAAGTAAACTTCGGTGAAACATGCCTAAGACACTACTAATCTTGTACCTATTGTTTCCAGGACCTCCAGCATGGAATCTGCTCGCGTTGATCACGAGAAGCGTCGTCCAACTCGGTCTTTCCGTTGAGACATCGTCCACTTCCGTTGCACCGGCCTACCCATCAATTTACACCCTGAGAGCAATGGTATTGCCCGAACCCAAGTCGTGGATAGAAGACGAGAGTAGAAGGCGTCTATTCTGGCAAATCTACATCCTGGATAGGTATGCTACCGTGGCAACAGCATTCGAATTCTGCCTTGATGAGACGGAAGTCGACCGGAATTTGGTGAGTCGACATAGCAGCTGGAGCAACAGATACCCGTTAGCGAAGTAGACCGCGAATACTGACTGTAATGCTATAGCCTTGCAGAGACGACCTTTGGGCACGGGACGAGCCAGTCAACACTAAGCGTTTCAAGGGCGTGGAGCGATCGAACGCTTACAACAGCTACGAAAACCTCGGATCGTTCAGTTATTACGTTGAGGTTGTCGGCATCTTGTCCCAGATACACAGATTCCTCAAGAGGCCTGTTGACATCAGCGCACTCCAAGATGTAGAGCAGTGGCAGCAAGAGTATCGCAATCTCGACTCCCAGCTTCGTGATTGGAAGTTCAGTCTACCAAACGAATATGGAAACACATCACGAATGTTCAACCGTGGTGGCGCAAACGAGCCAGTAGATGTAATGTGGATTATGCTGCACGTGACGCATCAAACGTAAGGCATCCGAGCTGCGGTACATAAATACGGGCTAACGTCAGCATCTGCAGGGCATTGATCCGGCTGCACTCTTCGTCAGCCTATCCGACCACAAGAAGCCCTATCTTTACACCGTCATTCTCCGCCAGTCAACGTTGTCACGGCGCTGCCGAACAGATCTGCGAGCTCTGCAGCCATGTCAAGAACAACAACATGTTGACCCAGCTCGGTCCAAGTTTCGCCTTCAGCTTGTGGGTTGCTGCACGTCTCCTTCTCGTACATGGATCGACTATCGACCACAAGGTCAACCCTGCCATAGCACTGTTGGTCGAAACGCTGCGCGAGATGGGAAACTATTGGAAGGTTGCGGAGCGGTATGCGACGCTCCTCCAGCGGGTACTCGATGAGTATCACGAGAGTGAAAGAGCGCCGGTTGGAGCTAGCGGAGTCCGCGAGACTCCTTCGACCGTCCGCATACTCTCGGATATGCGTAGGACTGCCTTCGATCTCGACTTCTTGATCTCCAGGCAGCCCAAGCAGCACTTCGGTAGCAAGACCGTCTCAGCTACGCCCGTCCGAACACCTGCAAGGACGCCGGCACCCGAAGATCTGGAGTACCTGGACGTCTTTGACTTCTTCAATATGCCTCGACTGCCGGCACCAGCCAACGTGGATGCTACTTTCGGCGCTGAAGGTGGGCTCTACAACGAGCCCGCTATGGCGTACCCAGACTTATCTGGTAATGGCAACGAGTTCAACATCACGAACTTCATGTACGATGCCAATTCGGATTGGTTTATGAACTCGACTTGAGCCCGGTGATGTGCAGGAGAGACTCCACGAGAACAAAAAGAACAGCTGGCATCGACTATAGGTTCCGATACTCGTCACAAACCTCGATCAGCTTCCGCTGTATGCCAGGCTCCTATACATCGAGTGTCAGTCACCGATACATCCCTGAACAGTCCACAGAGGCTTACCTTGGCGCTGTGTCCAGCGTCCGCAATCATATACAGCTTCGAGTCTGGCAGAGCTTTGTGGAGATCCCAAGCAGTCTTCGGAGGGCAGACGACATCGTAGCGACCTTGCACAATACTACCTGTGATATTTGTTAGCATTGTGCAAAACGAATCGAGCTTATGTATGCGTGCATGGAATGTGCTTAATCTTATCGATGTTATCCTGCTTCAACAACTGTCCTTCTTCCATGAACGCGCCGTTGGTCTCGTAATGTACCTCCATCCGGGCATGCTGTAAGGACCTAGTGGAGTATCAGTCAGCCGCCATCACCCATTCCCACTCCCCTTCATCAAGACTTACCATCTATCATCATCCAGCTTGTCGAACGCAGTTGGGTCCGGTCTCAATTGAGAGATCCCAAGCTCCCATCTATTCCACGCCCTCGCCGCCTTCACCCTCGTTCCGTAATCCTCACTCGTCAACAGCCTCAAGTACGCCGGATATGGCTCCGACCTATCCTCCTCAGGCAAGAAGTTCACCCACTCCTCAAACAACTCTGGGAAGATATGCGCCGTCCCGTTGAACCCGCGCGTGAAGTACTTTTCCGACTCTCGAACGGTGAAAATGCCTCTCAGAACCAGCGAGCCCACGCGATCGGGGTGCGTCTCCGCGTAGAGGAGCGAGAGGGTGGAGCCCCAAGATCCGCCGAAGACAATAGCCCATTTTGAGATGTCGAGGTGAGTCCGCAGGGCTTCGATATCCGAGACGAGGTGCTGAGAGGTGTTCTCGCGGAGCTCAGCCGCTGGTTCGGATTTTCCGGAGCCGCGTTGGTCGAGGAGGACGACTCTGTAGACACTGGGATCGAAGAAGAGGGTGTTGGATTTGGTTGTTTGGCCACCGGGTCCGCCATGGAGGAAGATCACTGGTTTGCCAGTCTTGTTGCCGTATTGCTCATAGTACAGACGATGGATAGAGCCGACGGAGAGGAAGCCAGAGTCATAGGCATCTTCGTGTTCGTAGCCTTTGTCAAGATGGTCGTTGGAGTTGTTCGCCATTGTGCTGTGGATCAAACGGGTTTCTAAGTCTCTTGTTGGTGATTCGGTGGTTTTGATATGCACGCTGTTGAGCAGGTTTGCACCTTTTCAATGTATGACTCGACTCGTACCGATGTGGCATCTTTAGATTACGGTACAGGTGTCCACGTTCCGATGAAGGAAGGTGTGCAAGGCTGAGGACTTGTACTCCACCATGAGCGTTCACGATTGGTGGAGAGGCGAGTGTGGCCGGTACATGGTCGGCATGGATTGATTTGCAGTGCGAGGTCGGATCCAGGCAACATTGGCAGAGTGCAAGGAAGGTTGTTGATAAGAATCGAGATGGGATCTTGCAGATTTGTTTTTGTTTTGTCTTCGCAGGCACAAGATGTAGTTTAGGCGCAAGCAACCCATAGGATACCCACCACCATGCCCTTCACCTTCTCACCCCTAAGATAGCTATAAGTTACCTGCGGCTAAGATGCGCTCCATAGAGAAACATCATCGCACGACCGATAAGAAATGCCCGACACCGCAACAACCGCCTCGCTCACATCACCCCCTTGCCAAGAACGCTGGACCTTCTAGTAGAGGTAACAAAGAAAGGAGTGTGGTGGTTCGATTCTACTCAGCCTTAGGCTCTTCGGTGGCGGGCGCGTCGGTCTTGGCCTCGGCGTCTGTGGCGGCTGGTGCTGCCTCGCCTGCTGGCTCCGCCTCGGAGGAGGTCCAGAGGGTCTGTTGGGTGGGAAGTCAGTCATGTCCGAGTCTGCGATAGCGTCATGATCCGTGGAGAAACTTACGAGGTTGTCACGGAGGAGCTGCATGATGAGGGTCGAGTCCTTGTAGCTCTCCTCGGAGAGGGTGTCGAGCTCTGTATGCATGTTAGCATGTTTCTTGACTCTGGAATCTTGGCTCAGCCATACCGGCAATCGCCTCGTCGAACGAAGTCTTGGCCATCTGGCACGCCTTATCCGGAGAATTGAGGATCTCGTAGTAGAAGACCGAGAAGTTCAGGGCAAGACCGAGACGGATGGGGTGTGTTGGTGCGAGCTCAGTGCCGGCGACCTCGGTGGCAGCCTGGTATGCCTCGAGGGACTTGTCCGCGGACTCCTTGCGCTTGTCGGCGGTCGCGAACTCGGCCAGGTAACGGTGGTAGTCACCCTTCCTGCGATTGAAAAACGGTCAGACATTGCTCTTGATGTAGTATGAAGGCTCCACATCAAACTCACATCTTGTGGTAGAAAACCTTGGACTCGCCGGTCTGGGCAGATGGAATGAGATGCTTGTCCAGGACGTCAAGGATGTCCTCGCAGATCTTGCCAAGCTCGGTCTCGATCTTGACGCGGTATTCCTTGATCAGGCCAACCTGCTGTTCGTTGCCCTTGGACTCCTCCTTCTGCTCGATCGATGTCACAATGCGCCACGAGGCACGGCGAGCACCGATGACATTCTTGTAGGCGACAGAGAGCAAATTCCTCTCTTCGACGGACAGCTCTTGATCTGCGGACGCGACGGTCTTCATGTTCTCGACCATTTCTGTTATCGCGTCAGTCTGGAGCCGAGAAGGGGTAGCGAGGTCCGGACTCACCCTCATAGCGCTCGGCCTGCTCTGCGAGCTTCGCGAGGTATACAGAATCTTCGTAGCCCATCTTGACGGTTGCGTTGGATTTTAGACTACAAGATGTGGTCAACTACTGCAATATTTATGCATCAATCGCGCAGTGTGAAGAACACAGTCTAGTGAACGTGGCCAGTGGAAAGGGCAGGTGGTGCAGCAGGCCTCGGTGAAGGTGTCATGTTTTCACTCAGCAGTCGCGTCGCTGGTCTCGGGCAGCCCAGTGAAGTCGAACCACGCCATTGTGTCGTCGTGCTGTGACAATGCTGTTGAGGTGGTGGTTGTGGTCCGATTCGCCGGATGCGCAAGGAACCTCAAGAGCGTCCCTCTGGACGAGGTACCGCACTGGCACCTCGACCTCTGTCGACGACGTGTCGCCCGACTCGGTCTGGGTGTATCGCGCTGCTCTTCTTGACGCCATGCTTGCTGTCGCTAACGTCCAGGTTTTCAAGGCGGTGGTGCCATCCTCTTCGGGCTTGGCACGATGGGAAGAACAAGTACACAGTGTACATGGATGACTTACCTGGGATTCGGTAGGTGTAGGAGTGGTTGGCGACAGTTTCGATAGCGTTAGGAAAGTTTGGAGGTGCGGTGGGTATGAAGTCGAAAGGACTAGAGGATCGGAAGGGACCAGGGTCGATCGAGAGAGCCCACGACCCACCACGATCAACGTCACTAGGTTCCCGTCACGTGACCAGACGCCCCTTCGAGATGCATCTCCTCGTCCGCACTTTCCACAATCTCTTCTAGTTCTAGTTCTAGCTTACCCAATTTGCCAACGTCCAATCATCCGAGCCAAAGTGACGCTGTCACATGCCGTATACCTGCTGATAAGGTACCCTCGACGTATACCAAATCGACGTGCGGCCACGACACGTGGCGGTACCTTACATGATCGAGACCCTGGGCAGAGGGGACACGATCGAACTCGTCCGAACTTGCAAGAGGATCGATACCAAACGAGAGTCAGATCGGAGAATGAATCAGGGGCACCTAAAATCGACAACACCACAACATCTTACACAATTTTGTGCCAGGAGGTGTGGAGGAAATACGACACGTCAAGTCCTCAAGTCTCGGCACTCGTCTGATTTACAGGAGACAAACTGCATCTCTGCGGTGATGATGATTGACTCCTCCATCTTCTCGTCATCCTTCTCGTCTGCTGCCTACTCACGACCTCTCTTGCCAGGATCCTCCTCACGCTCTGTCCTGGTCGAAGGCGGAGAGAAACTTCGGCGCCTTCTTCTTTGGCCGTCCCGGTTCAATTAAGCCCTCGCGTAGCTTGGCCTGGATCTGCTTACGTCGGAGCCACGAAGGGACATGCTATAGTAGGCGTGTCAATGGTAGGCTGGGCAGGAGAGGAAGAGCTCGGCGCCGGAGGAATAGCTGCAGTCGGACCTGGGTGCTCTACCGTGATTGTCGGCTGAGAGCGTTCTGGCATCAAGACCAACGGCTTAGCTGCAGCGACAGTTGCGCTTGCGTCGCCGTGCTAACTCGTCGCAGTAGCTGCTTCGTTTGCTGCAGCCTCCACAGCAGCAAGTTTCTCTCTGCGCTCCGCCGCCTATGCCTCTTCGAATATCCTCCGCTCATACGCCCTCGGCGCATTCGCACCCTCAAGCTTCTGCTCCTGAGTGAAGGCTGGCCCCAGATCATCGCTGTCAGCTTGCCGGCTTTCTTACACAATTTGCCACCAGAAGCAGACGGCGCCGGCGGTGGAGGGGCTGTAGCTGTTGTCGGTGCGGGTGCTGTAATTTCGGCGTCTTCTGCGGCTTCGTCGCTTTCCTCGGCTTCATCCTCTTTATACTGGCCGAGCTTTGCGAGGGACCAGATAATGTCGTCCCAGAGCTGATGGGCAAAAGGGTCAGCGATTCTATAAGACAAGGTATGGTCTCGCATATCAGACACATACCAGTTCCACCCTAACATCCTGGAGTCCCGCTTCCAACATCGTCTGACGAACGTCGTTGCACCAGTACATAGCATCGTCGAGCTGCTCTCGGGTTCTCTCGAGATCGCTGTCGTCTTCGCTGTCGCCGCTGTCCTCGGTCCATGCCTTGTAGAAGTGAAGGCGGGACCGAAAGAAGGCAGGCAGGCGTTTATGAATGAGCAGCTCATCGCAAGCGCTACGTATCTCGCTTCTTTCGGAGAAACTGTCGTTTATTCCGTGGTATGTATGCTGTAGAGCATTCCTTCACCTAGCGTGAGCTTTCGAAAAAGGTCCAGGCGAATGTAGCACTTCATCAGAAGGTAAGACTTACATGATTCCTTCGAGTGTTGGAATGTCACCTTCCTGCCACGCGAGCGCACGCTTATATAGGTCCGGCATGTTTTCTATAGTGCGTGTGTTGTTACTCTTGAAGTTCGATGAGGTCAATGTGAGGTGGAGCAGTCCAAACAGCAATATCAGGCGCTGAAACCTTACTCTGCAGCTTCACATGCAAAACGTACGGGTTACATCTTAAACAAAGAAGAATATTCAGGCATTCGGCTTCGGATAACATCCGAGCAAACCGCGAGCACGTTTTCACTCTCAGCTTTTGAGCAGTTGGAGGAGGACGTCCAAGTCTCGCTCCTCCACCCGCGAGAAAACATTTGACCTGCGACTGGCGTAGAGCCAAAGCTCATTCGACATCGTGTCCGCATTGCGAGCTCTTCACAACAGCGATTATGGCAGCTGCTGCGGGTGCACCGCAACCTCCTCCGCCTCCTGGCGGTGGTCTGCCGTCCGGACCTCCAGCCCCAACAGATGATGGCCTCAACGGTCTTCAAAACTGCTCAACTTGCAAGCGAGACAAGCCCAGGCGAGACTTCCAATCTGGCGTCCGGAGCCTCAAGATATGTGCGCATTGTCGAGCCTACAATATTGCAACAGAAGCCAGCATGCGCAAGAATGCTACGGATGCTCCAGCCCCAACAGGCGATGGCTAAGACTGTACGTGTTGTTTTTAGACCAAGCCGAAGTCTAACTTCCGGTCTGCTGCCGGCCAGAATACCGAAAGGTGTGCAAACGGTCGAGCGGTTGGCGTCGAATCCAACATCAAGGGACGCGGGAAGGCCGCGACATCTGCGACGGACTCTTCGCCAAAGAAGAAGTGAGTTAGCACATCATACCTTATGGACTTATTCCTTCTTTCAACACTTTTGCTCGGTAGGATCAAAATCTTTCACGCTGTGAGGCACGACACCGCTACCGATACCCCGGCGACTGCAAGTGCCTTCGGCTCAAGACCGCTAAGCAGCAACATCGGTCCCACACTCTTCGCACCAACCCTCCCTGGAGAATCAGGGAAGTCAGTTGCATCGAGGAAGGCTCTCTGCGCTATCGCGTTCTACGGTTGGATCTGAGAGGGCTCGCTGTGACTGTACAGCGCCTGCTGCCGCTGGGCTGGCCGTGGTGCTCTCTCCTCCACCTCCTCCCTCCAGAATCGCGGCTGGACGCCGACCGTAGTGGCGGCGGGGCTGGCTCGCCGCCCGAGAGACCGCTGCCTCACTCGCGCCGTCATCCTGATCGACGCTACCGCCTCTCCCAGACGCGAAACCCGAAGGCCCCACTACAGTCGACGCCGTGGCGGGCGACTCCTCAAACTTCTCCTCGAACTGGCCTGTTGTAGAAGATTGTGAATATATGGAAGCCGAAAAGTGTGCCTCATGGTACCAGTCCTCACGGCTTGTCGCTCAAGATCACCCACCACACCGTCAGACCAGGTCAGACAAACAACACCACAGCAAATTCTTCGAACGCTCAATGCCGCTACCACCGTAATAGTATTCCCACCTAACTCCCAACACACATACCTTATGCTTACCTCCCACTTACCCTGCAGTAATCTTGAAACAGTGCACAAGACGCATTGGTAGCCCGGAACGCACTTTTCGCTTCCATGTATTCACAATCTACGATCCCCCGATCATGTACCTTGCCCATACCAGCAATCGGGCCAGGCAAGCAACAGTCCCATGACAAAGTCCTCTCAACGCTCGATGCAGCCAATAGTATGTCCCGATCCAAAACATCCTTGCCTCCCACTTACCCAGCACATCTTGTGCATAATTCGACAGGCGCTGTACATTGGCAGCGCATCGTAGTGTAGCCTGCCGCATCCCATCCATGAACTCCCATGATCAATGCAGTATTGTCCCGTCTTACAGCGTGGTAGAGAGATGCCAGGGCTCGTGGTCAATCGCCAACGCACTTAAGCGTGGCAAAACAGACCATCGACATCCCGCCTCGACGTCCCTTAAGCGGCCGCCTCACTCAACACCCCCGCCAACGCCTCCGCATCCTCCTTCTTCCCCACCTGCACCATCCAGGTCGTCGGCTTCGTGTTATCCGTGTACCCCAAATGATCCACAAAAGTACATTTGACCATCTTCCCATTGGCGCCCGTAGCCTCGTACGTCGCGCCCTCAAGCACAGCGAAATTCATCGCCGCCTTCCCGAGTGGCTTGATCTTCAGCAAAATCCTTACTTTGCCCGTCTCCTTGTTCTTGAGCACATACACGGGACCCTTGCCTTTCTCAACCCATCCGTTCGTGACCTCGTCGGTCTCGGCGTCGACGCTCTTCACGTCCCATTTGGTTGCTTTCGCCATGGCGACGGAGAAGAGGAGGTCTTCTTTCTCCTTCTCCTCGTCCATGAGGACGGTGAGGTCTTCGAGTTGTGAGTCCTGAGGTGTAGCGTCTTCGTCTTCGCCGGCGGTCGACGCGCCTTCGCCATCCGTAGTGACGCCGGGGGTCGTGGCGCGTGAGCCAGCGAGCGATGAGGCCTGCTGGCCGCCGAAGTTGAAGTTGAGGGCGGGCTTGGTGTTGGGAATGTTGAGGAGGCCGTTGGTGCTGCCGGGAGTGGAGGTGGGTGCGGAGAAACCGAAGAGACTGCCGAGTTTTGGTGGAGGCGCGGCTGGCGTGGTAGATTCCGTGCCGGTGGTTGTGCTGCCGCCGAATTTGATGGGAGTGCTTTGGTTCCAGGTAGTGTTGCTAGTCTCATCGGCTTTCTCGGCGTCCTCACCGTGGGCGACACTCTTCGCGCCGAATATGTTTGAGCTCGACGTCGCAACAGGAGTCTTTGAGCCGAACATGTTGGTCGTCGCCTTCTGGGCAGCTGGAGCTTGTGCGGCGAACAGGCTTGGCTTGCTGGGAGCTGTCGCTGGTGGATTCTTGTCAACCCGATCGAACAAGCTCTTGCCTGCACCCATCGGAGTCTCCGGCTCTGACACTGATGGGGTTCTTGAACTGCCAGGCAGGACGAAACCTGGAGCCTTCTTTGCAGCCTCCTCTATCTTCCGCCGCTTCTCCGCCTGCTCCTGTTGATCCTTCTTTTCCCACTCTGTCTCATCGTCATCAGAGTCATAGTCTTCGTCCTTGCGCTTCTGCTTCGCGTTCTCTTCCTCAGCGCTAGCCTTCCTTCCAAAAGCAGAGAGGAAGCCGCCCGAGCTGGCTGCCGGGGCGGAGAACGTTGGCATGCCTGTGGGTGCACTTGTGCTTGTGGTCGAAGGTGCAAAACCAGAGCTTGATGGTGGCCTGAAGCCTGAAGAGGTTGTGGAAGCTGGAGACACAGTGGTCGACTTGTCAAGAGCAGCCTGGAACAATTTCGCTGTTGCGCTGGCATTGTCGGGTAGCTTCGGATAGTTGATAGGTTCTGTGGTCCTCGCACGCTTCTCTGTAGCCGGTGCGGTACGATCAGGCGCATCGCCTTCATCCTCTTCGAATATCGCGGAACGCTTCTTGTTATTAGGCGCTGTAGCAGGAGGCTGATTGAATGCGTTGTGGAGAGTTGAGCTTGACTTAGGCGTCTGTTGCGAAGCATTGCCACCGAACATATTCGAAGTGGTAGAGGCCGGCGCCTTTGGCGCGGCAGTACCAAACATGTTCCTGCTGGTAGAAGAAGCCGGAGCAGGAGTCGGTTTCGAGGCGAACAAGTTAGCACTGCTAGACGAGGTGGACGCCGGAGCCGGAGCGTTATTGCTTGGCTGCTTCTTGCTGCGGATTTCGGTCGCTTTCTGCGCATAGTATTGCATGATGGTAGACCAGTCCAGACTGACATCCTCCGTCGCCAGATGTTGCATCAAGCCTTCGTTCAGATGCTTGAAAAGCTCCGGTACAGTCTTTGGTGCGGAAGAACTGAAAGCTTGAGTCGAAGTATCACGGCTAGTATTAGAAGCTTTGGGTGTCGGCGGGGTGATAGTGGTTTGCGGCGCCGCAGGAGCATGCGAAAGCCACGGCGCGGCTGAAGGTGTAGCCGCCGCGCTCGCTGCCGACTTGTTGAAGAGGTTGGTTGATGGTGTGAAAGAGGTCTGCTTCTGCGTCGTCGGAGGTGCCTCGTCACGGGTGATACGATCGAACAAGCCTCCTTGACCTGGCGCAGCGGGTGTCTCGGCCTGGCCGCTGCTGCTCGCGGTTGATGGGTTGAAGAGTGATGTGGCGGGTGTGAAAGACTTCTGGGCGGTCGCGGGCGTGCTGCTGACGCGGTCGAACAAGCTCTTGCCTTGACCAGCTGGTGTCTCACTTGGTGCACTGATGGGTTGAGCGGCGAAAAGATTCTGCTTCTGCGGTGTGTTGCCTGGTGTAGTCATGCTTGCATCCTCCTGCTGAGCCTGGCTGTGACCGAATTGGAATCCGCTGAACGGGTTACTGCTGGCTTTGGGAGTCTGCTGTCCATTCACGGTGGGAGCACTGGACGACTGCTGGCTCTGGCCAATATTGCCAAAGAGATTGTTCGTCTTTGGTGCCTCCTGCTCTTTTGCTTGACCACCAACCTGGCCGAAGGAGAAGCTGTTCGTAGGCGGCTTTGGTGTCTCGCTCTGACCTGAAGTAAACATGCCTGGCTTGACAGTGCTTGCTCTCTGACTATCCAGTCCAAGAAAGACACCATTGGATGCATTGCTACTCTGCTCGGGTGGTGGTGTGGAAGCGGCGAATAGTGGCTTTGGGGTATTAGCCTGCTGCATGCCGCTGAAGATACCGCTAGTAGTGGCTTTTGGTGTTTCTTGAGCTTGTGATGAGGCGCCGTTTGTTTGCTGGCCAAAGCTGCTGAATACGCTGCTGGTTGTAGTCTTGGGTGTGTCGTTGTTGCTGAAGAGTGATTTGGTGCCATTCGTTTGAGGTTGAGAGTTGTTGTTGTTGGTTTGTGCGAAACCACCAAACGAAGGTGTGGCAGGCGTCTTCTCGCCATTCTGCTGTTGGGAGCTCTGACCAAATCCACCAAACGATGTGCTTGGCGTAGACTGAGTCTGCTGTTGTGACTGACCGAAGTTCTTGAATGGGTTTTCGGTGGTTTGTGTGCCGCCGAAGGTAGGGAATGAAGCATTGGTGCTTGGTGTTGCGCCGTTCTGCTGTGTCGGGTTCGTCTGGCCGAAGCTGAAGCCAGCGCCAGTGCCGCTGCTGGTGGGCGGGTTGAAGCCATTCTGCTGCGGTTGTGCATTGCTTGCTCCGAACGTCGACCCGAAGCTTGTGCTATTGTTTCCAAACATGCCACCGCCATTCTGCTGTGCTGTTGGCTGACTAGCCGGATTTCCGAACTGGAAGCTGGTCGGTGGTGGAGTGCCAGTGCCGTTCTGCTGCTGCCGCTGCGAGTCGAAGGGATTCGGGACTGCGCTTGCACCGCTAGTGAAGTTGAAACCACCGCCGCCTTCAGCAGGAGGCTGGAAGGTAGGCATGCTTTGTTGCTGCTGGGCGAATGGATTGGGTGCGACTGGTGTGTTTTGGCGACTGGCGCGCTGACTTCCACTGGGCTTGCGCGCCTGAGCGATTCTGTTTTGCCACTGCTTAGCAAGCTGTTCACGATCGAAGTACTGCATGTGAGGTGATGGAGGGGGGTTCGCCGCTGTTCAGCGAAAGGTTGTTGATGTTCGGTGAAAGGTTGCGGTCGAGGATGTTTGAGCGGGTGTGGTCGGTCAAGGTCAAACGTGCAATTCACGCGGTGAAATAGTGTTCACTTCGCAATGAACAATAGTCCACCCCATCTATTGTCACGCATTACGGCTCGCCGCATATTGTCGAGACCTCACACGCGCACTAGCTCTTCCGCAACCTCACCTCACGATAGCCCACTTCATGCTGCAGCATCTCCAATAACAATATGTAGGTGCAGTACTCACTTTCTCCGTGCCAATTGGGCCGCGGTGGCCGCCTGTGGTTTGTCGTCCATACTGTCTGGTCCGCCTGCGTGGCCGTATCGTTCGCCACCTCCTTGGGTCTCTTGTAATCGCTTGCTCATACTCGTCCAAACCTCCTCTCACCACGCCTCGATCGCTGCACGGGACCGTGTTTCTGCTGCCCTCCGTACGTCACCGAAGCTGTACAGCTGGGGAAAAGCTGGAGTGGGAGGATCGAGGGACGCGCGCTTTGTTAGGTGTAGGAATTCCTGCCATGCGCCGTTCTCCTTCGTCTGATGTTGATGCGCGGTACCGTTCGCGGTGATGTGGGGTTGTTTCTTGGTTGTTTCGATGGAGATGCCTCCCCTAAACTCCGTTGTTTTTTGGGATCTAGAGGAGCACGAAGTCCCGCCTTAAGGTACGGTCCGCCGTAAAATAGCCAGCTACACGAGGGTAGCCTTGGCGCGACACGTTCGAGTTCTTGAATGGGTGAATGATGAGGGCAGCAAAAGCAATGCATCTCAGCCACTAATGGCAACATTCGGGCATTTACCGATGAGCTTACTGGTGTCACGACTGCACGCTCTCTGCCGATGGCTACAAGGCTAGGCTTCGAGGCGTCCAGCGAACACAACGACCACAAAGAGGGGACAACGTACTGTAACAGACAAAGCGCGACAAATGTACAGATCAAGTCGAGACTACATGGTGATCGTCGCTCGATACATTGCTGTCAAGCCGTCCGACAGGTCCCGACACCGCTCGATGCATCCTATTTGGCTTCGCATGTCCTTGAATTCGACCACATACACTCATACTCCGTCTCTACAGCTTCGCCTTGGCCTGCGCCTTAGTAAGGATCGGCTCCATCTTCGTCGCCTTCATCACGTCGCCCTTGACCTTGAGCTTGCCCTTCATGAACAGGTTCTGCGCGTTCGACTTGCCCGACATGAGCTTCGTGAAGTCGGCGTCGTCGAGGATGAGTGTGACTGTAAGGTGACAAGCATATCAGCACATACTCTGACCTCCTACCGCAGTCCCTCTGTAGCCGTTTCGGGTTGACAGTGTAGCCAATCCCGCACCACTCCATCAAACTATGGGATCTGTATAGAGGCACTTACCGTTAGGTGTCTTCCCCTCCGGCGCCAACCCCTTCGTAACCTTCCCCGACTCCTTCAAATCAATATTCCAGTCTGCTGTCTCCCCGCCCTTCTTGAGTGTAAAGCCGAAGATGGCATTGCCCTTCTTCACAGCATCTTTCCGCTCTGTCTCGTCTTGGAGGGCTGAGGCGATGAGGTCGAAAGAGGCGGAGGAGGGAAAGCGGTCTGTCGTTGTATGTTAGTGCCGTGATGAGGATACTGTGTAATGCGAAGCGATGGCTTGCCATCTTTGAGCGACATGGTGGATACGTTGGACTCCGTATGTGGTCTCGAATGATGGATTGATGCTTGCTTGCAAGGCTTGTGCTGCTCGAGGTGGTTATGTTACTTGTGGGAGAAGACGTTGAAAGTGTGGTAAGGGAGGAAAGGAAATAGTAGTCAGGTCTACCACGATCACATGCTCAAACCTTCGATGTGCGCATGACTTGGGTCCGTTCGAAACCGCGGCTCAATCGATCGCAACGTCAGATCCGGGGAATCGCGTCTGACATGTGAAAGTGGTCCGTGCACTGCCAAGGCCGTTCTTTGTTCGACCTCACCTCGCAAAGTCGACGATTTTCCACGTGGAGGAAGTTGATCTCGTAGCCCGCGACTCAAGCTATGACACTGGCAATCGCCAACATGCCCTAGCCTCATCATCCCGAACAAGGGTGAACAACACCAAAGCATCAAAGAGCTCCGTGATCGGCCTGAAGATCTGGGGCAAGGATACTTCATTGTGTGCGAGATATGAGCGAGATATAAGTAAGGTATCCTTTCCGAGATCTTCTTTTCATCATTTGTTGTTTCTCTCTGTTACCCGACTGCTATCATCGTTCAATCAAGTCTCTCAGATTCAGCAAGAGAACGCACCCTTTGAACTCATTGAAAGACGACCTCTAAGCTCTTATTGCCACGATGAACGGATACACAACCCAGCCAATGTCAGCGGGCAAGAAGCTCCGCCAGATGCTCTCGAACCCATCGAAAACAGTTGTCGCACCAGGAGTATACGATGGCCTTACTGCAAGACTAGCCTTGGAATCTGGTGCCGAATGCTTGTACATGGTACGAGCTTGTACCCAACATGCCACTACCTATATGCAAGACGTATGTTGACATCTATCTAGACTGGCGCAGGCACAAGCATGTCCCGTCTCGGCATGGCAGACCTCGGCCTCGCCACCTTCACCGACATGCATGCCCACGCAGCCATGATCGCCTCTATCAACTCGTCCGTCCCTGTGATCGCGGACGCTGACACGGGCTACGGTGGTCCCATCAATGTTGCACACACCGTCCGCAACTACGCCCGATCAGGAGTCGCGGGCCTGCATATTGAGGACCAGGTCCAGGAGAAAAGGTGCGGGCACTTGAGTGGCAAACTCCTCGTCAGCCGCGAAGTCTACTTCAACCGACTCCGCGCAGCGTGTAAAGCGCGAGACGAGATGGGCGGAGATATCGTTGTCATAGCCCGAACCGACGCTCGAGCTGGGACAGATCCGGAGGGTAATTCAGGGTTCGAGGAGGCTGTGATTCGTCTTAAAGGCGCCGTTGAGATTGGTGTTGATTGCCTGTTCTTCGAGGCCTTGCAGTCGGAAGACGAGATGAAGCGTGCTATCGAGGAATTACCGAAGGTTCCTGTCCTGCTGAACATGGTGCAGGGTGGTAAGACACCGCAGATCAGTAACGAGCATGCGAACAAGCTTGGCTTCCGGATCGTGATCTGGCCTTGTCTGGGGATGGAGGCTGTGGTACCGGCGTATAGGAATGCTCTGGCGTCGCTGTACCAGACTGGGAAGCCACCGGCGAAGGAAAATATGGGGCCGAATGCGCTGTTTGAGATATGTGGTTTGAAGGAGTTGATGGCTTTCGATGAGAGTGTGGGTGGTAAAGCGTACAGATAAAGATCGAATCAGTTCCTATCTCTAGCCTCTGTCTTCCCAGGTACTGGCCATTCCACACCGACTGTCGTCGAATCATCGAGCAAGAGATCCGAGGGGCCTATGGACCATGGCCGTCGACATCGCCATGCAACCACGCACCTCTCGTCACCACGCTAAATTCTGGTCTCGAGCATGAGTTGCTGCTCAACAGTAGCCGACGATGTCGCGACGTCAACACGTCAAACACCCATACCTCTGATCGCCCCTGTGGTCTGGCATCGAGGGCCAAGCTGGTCCTTTCCAACAAAGAATTCACCACTATGCCATTATTCACTCTCCTCCCAATCAACAAAGAGTCTCCCCTTTGTTAGCCTCCGACACCTTCCTCGACACCACTTCACACAATACCATTGTGAGGTGTCTGGCAAGATGTCGAGGCCAAATGCCTCCTATATACGCTGCCCTCGGGCTGCGAGTCCTGTTGCTTACCATACCCTCCAACACAGACACAAAACCTACTCATGCACGACACACAGAACACGCAGAGCACGCAAAACACCGGCAGCTTCGACGTGTGGCTTTCCAACATCACGCAAGACTCACCCCCACATTCTGTCAGCGACAAGTCGCTTACCAGCATACCGAGCATCCAAGGGTGCGTTGACTGGGAGGACTTTGACGAAATCAGTATCGGACGAGACGAGAGAAGCGATCATCCGTGGTTCAGAGATCCATCGATGGCGAGGGAGATAGAGCGAGTAAGGGCGGACTCGGGGTTGGAACAGAAGGATCCTTATCGGTTGTCTGGTATCCCGGATCGTGCTATGTCGGAGAATCTGTACCGACTGCCTGGTGAGCCGGCTCGTCGTATGCCTGATCGTTCATCGAACGAGCGGGTACTTCGGGTCGTTAACACGACAGAAGACGACTCCGGACCACAAGAAGACCGTCCGCCGACAAGACGTCAACTCCGAGTGATCAACACAACAGAAGAAGATTTCGAACCAGAGCAAGAACGTCCAGGAACCAGACGCGGACTCCGAGTCGTCAACAACACACAAGCAGGTTCCGAACCAGAGCAAGCACGACGAAGCGATGGCTACTGCAGCATCAACGCCTCGGAGCCACCGAACGAGTCCATCGCATTACGATACATGGACGCAGACGCCTTGGCCCGACTCGAAGGACGAGACTGCTTCAGCTCCGAACCGGCATTTGCCGAGGAAGAGTTGAACTGGGCTCGCTTTGACTTCGCGGACCACATCGTCCACGTACCACCATCGACGTCGAAATTCAGCGACGACTCGGACTCAGCGACTGCTCGACCAGGCGGGCTATTCAGATCGTTGAGCAACAACTTCAAAGGGTCGTTGCGCCGACCGTCGACAAGCAGAGGGCGTTCCATCTCCAGACCGACAGAATTCAGAGACCTGGATCCGAGAAGCGCAAGCTCCGATGTTCGTGAACCGCATCCGGAACGCAAGGCCATACCGATCGAGGTGACTCAAAAACGGTCCATAGCGGCGCTGGGCAATCAACAAGCTGCAGAGGACAGGTATCCATTCGCACTGCGACCAAAACCGTCAGTTTCGAAGCGGCCACCATATCCTCAGCGTCGTCTGGCCCCTCCACCGCCACCACCAATGGCACAGCCGCGCCGGATCAAGATTGTCGGCCTTTCAGACCGGATGACCCAATTCGGCGACTTCATCGATAACGCCTATTCGGACGCAGACGACGACAACCCCCCAGAATCCCTCACCCACGAAGAGTACACCACCGAAGAGCGCACCATCCTCGACATCACGCCTCTCTCGCCCCTCCGTCCCAACCACGGCAGAGCCAAATACGGTAGTGCGCAGACCAGAGACGAGATCGTCCGCCACCAGTGCGCCACCTTCCGCCTTCCTACGCCAGTCAAAGTTACATCTCAACACGACTGGCGCATGTCAGAAGAGTTCCCCACGGTGCGAGACCTCTTTGATGAGATCGACAATCACATTGCTGACTCTTCTGACATCCCGCACGAGGAGAAGCCAAGGGTGAACCAGGAAGCGCATCGGCTCAAAGGTATCCTCGACAGGGAAGACCAAGAGATGGAGACAGTAGTTGATACGTTTATCCGTCCGGGGCATACAAGTTGGAGAGTGACAGAGCGGCCTGACGAGCGTACAGTTAGGTCGGAGTATCAGAGGCTCGAGAGAAAGCCGGTTCCGGAGAAGAGATGAAAGTGAGCGCGCGGGAGCAAAGAGCCTGAGAAGAAAACATCGGGTTTCTCGCGTGGCTGATGGTTTCATTTGTTAGTCTTTTCGCTGCAGAGAGTACCATAGCGCAACACAATTAATGTTTAATCGAACAAAGCTTACCTTTTCCCTAAAACTTACCTTTTCCCTTCTTTTTGTTTCGTAGATAGCACGTCCTTTGGATGCTGCTTGCGCGTTGCATGTCCATGGTCTCGATGAACGAAAGGTGGAGATAGTGCCGCTCACACGATCTCAAACCTCTGTGCAGTCTTGCAGTCTTCGCAGTCTCCCCTTCGTAAGCTGCACCGTCCTTATACATGTATCCATATGTTTAGTGCCCTGACACTTGCGCCGTTGGCTGCAATGGCTCCAAGAACATCATCAGTCATACTTCCGTCCAAGCCAAACCATAAGAGATAGACGATCTCTGACATGTGTTGGACTTGCTTGCTTCTCTCGTCTAGATTTGCTTGGTCAATACAAAGAGCGTCCACCCATAGGTATCTGACACCGTGCGTGTGGCGAAGATATCGAAGTGCGCCCTCGAGGTTTGGAGTGATCCTCACCTCCTTGCCTTGAAGAAACACAGTGCCTGGAGGCTCAAGCTCGCCCCACACGTAGGACAGCGCTCCATACGGAGAGGCTCCATCTAGTCTGGTGTGAAGGAGATCGCAGATGATTTCGTCCGCTAGCTCCGCTGCGGGATGGAGTAGGAGGATACGAAAAGCGTAGCCGGCCTCGATGGGTTGATAGATCGGCCCATTGGGAATGCCGGCTACATGTCCGGTGGTCGGCACTGTCGAAGCTTGTGAAGCTGCAATACGCATCTATGTCCTTACATGTCCTGAAAGATGCGGAGAGCGATGGGAATACATGTACGATGGGAGTAATGGCCGGAGGGTCAAGAGATCGGAGATTCCATCACTGAGGTAGCTTCGCCATGAACGTTGTATTTCAACGTAGGAAGACGTATCCTGAGTAGTTCATTCGATCTGTCTCCACACATCCCTGCATATCGGGGATAGCGCCCGCCGCCACAACCTTCCGCATCTCCCTCGACCGTCGAGGCGTTATCGTGGTGTCCCCTTCTCGAATGTCCTGCTCTGTTTTTCGCACTGCCTTCTGTATCCTTGGCGTGCTTTCTGCTCATTCTGGTCTTTTGACCATTGCCTTCGCTAGGAGCAACTCTGCATAAGCTTACATTGAGACCGGGGGCGTAAGCTGCAGCTTCAGCTTCCCTCAACAGATTGCCGGAGGACTTCAGCTGCAGTGTGGAGGCTCAGCGTTATCTTATTGTTTGACGCGGAAGAGGGAAGTCCTGGAAGACAACGAGCGTCTCGATACTCGCGTCTTCAGATATGGCCGCCGACTACAGGAGTAGAGCCAGTTGTCTGGCTGTGATCTTCTTGTGCTTGCAGTTGGCCCAAGCCTTTTACATACCCGGTACAACTCCCGGTCGAGACCTTGCATCAGAGCGTGTGCTGACTCGCTATAGGCTGGTCAATCAAGTCATACCAGGAAGGCGAATCCATCCCCCTCTTCGTGAACAAGGTCTACAGCGACAACACCCAGATCCAGTATGCGTACTCGGAGCTACCCTTCGTATGCCCTCCCTCGGGCAGGAAACATGCCAGAACAGGCCTCATATCCGGCTCGAACATCGCCCTGAACCTTGGTGAGGTCCTGCGAGGTGATCGAATTATGGTGTCCGACTACGATCTCGAGATGGGGAAGGACGAAGAGGCGCGGTATCTATGCAGTCACGAGGTGGATAGAGCAGGCTTGAAAAGAGCAATCGAGTTGGTCAAAAATGGCTATGTCGCTGAATGGATTGTGGACAACTTGCCAGGTGCAACGAGCTTTGTGACGGTGGACAAGAGTAGGAAGTACTACGCTTCTGGCTTCAAGATGGGGTATGAGGAGACTTCACTATCCACTGGACAGCCGAGATACTTTCTGAACAACCATGTCACGCTGGTGATCAGATGGCATAAGGCTCCTGGCAGAGACGGACAGCACGGTGAAAAGGTCATCGTAGGGTTCGAGGTCTACGCCAAGTCGATCGAAGCGGAGAACAGAGATGCTTCTGGTCTTCCAGCCGACATGCGTAACACACGCAACGGCCTGGAGCTCACTATGGCGAGGAACACCACAAATACAACGCTGACCCGCGACGAGTCCTCATATATCGTTGAGGTGTCAGACAACGGAGCTGAAGACGCTACAATCACCATCCCATACACTTACAGCATCTACTACCGCGAAGAGGACCACGTCGAATGGGCCAACCGCTGGGACCTCTACTTCGTCAACCAAGAAGAAAGCAGCAAGATCCACTGGTTCGCTATCGTCAACTCAGTCATCATCTCCGGCCTGCTCACCACAGTCGTAGCCGTCATCTTCGCCCGCACCATCCGCGGCGACCTCAAGGGCTACAAAGACGCCGGCATGGAAGAGCTCCGCCTCGGCAAACGAAGTAGAGGGATGAGATCTCCCCGCAGAAGCGACGAGAAAAAGGGCGGCCTGCTCGACCAAATCGACGCCGACGCCACACCCGGTGCAGACGACGGCTCCGACGACGATCTACCAGCCGAAGACATCACAGGCTGGAAACTCGTCCACGGCGACGTCTTCCGCACCCCTTCTTACGGCCACCTCCTCGCCCCCATCGTGGGCTCCGGCATGCAACTCGTCTTCATGGCCCTCGGCTTGCTCTTGCTGAGCTGCTTCGGTGTCCTCAACCCCAGCTTCCGCGGCGGCTTCATCTCCGTCGGCCTCGCCTTATTCATCGTCGCCGGCGTCTTCTCCGGCTACTTCTCCGCGCGCGTGTACAAGACGTTCGGCGGCTCGCAATGGCAGCACAACGCCGTGGTCACCGCCACCTTGTTCCCCGGCATGCTTTTCGCCACAATCTTCATCCTTAACCTCTTCGTCTGGGCCCAGGCCTCTAGTACCGCTATCCCCCTCGGCACGCTCTTCGGCTTAGGCGCGTTGTGGCTCTTCATCCAACTCCCACTCGTGTACGCAGGAAGCTGGTACGGGTACCTCAAAGGCGGCGCGTACAGCCATCCGATCAAAGCGACCGCTATCCCACGCCAGATCCCGTTGCAAGCGTGGTACGCGAGGCCGGTACAAGCGGCGCTGATTGCTGGCCTCATCCCTTTTGCGGTCATTTTCATCGAACTCCTCTTCGTATTTCAGAGTCTCTGGTCCGACAAAAGCGGATATTACTACGTCTTCGGCTTCCTCGCCGTCGTTTCTACCATACTAATTCTGGCGGTGATGGAGGTGACTATTATTGCTGTTTATATTCAATTATGTTCCGAGGTACGTTCATACCACACTCTCCCCTATGAAACCATTCTTTACAAGGGCATTACTGATTTGCGGTTGTTTCTAGAACTACCACTGGTGGTGGCAATCCTTCTTCCTCGGCGGGTCGTCGTCGGTCTGGATCTTCGCCTACTGCGTGTACTACTACCTCCACGTGCTGCACATCCGCGGCTTCGCGAGCGGGGTGCTGTTTTTCGCGTATTGCGGGTTGGCGTGTGGGGTGTATGGGCTGCTGACGGGGACGATTGGGTTTTTGGCGGCGTATGGGTTTGTGCGGCGGATATATGGGGCGGTTAAGGTTGATTGATGAATACTTTCCTGGAGATGGGAGGGATCAGCAAGAGAGCCGAGCGATCACAGTGTGCGGACTACGACTTCGCTGCGCTGTTGCGATGCTGTGCTATTGCGCCAGCATTACAAGCACGGCCGGGGTGGGCGGGCACGACTCGTATGCTTAGCGAAATGGTTGGGTCCACTAGGGCTACCACGCATTAGCAAGCAGAGCAAGCGGCTTGCCACGCTCGACCTTCAAGCAGGCTTCCGGGAAGAGCAGAAGCACGGTACTCGAACACCAGCGCACGAGGCAAAGATAGATGAATTAATGATAATCACATCTTTACAACATCTACACTCAGCTCTCTTCCCGCACTATCATCACTACCTTTTGCATGGGGACTCAGCAAGAAGACGCTATTCATGTTCTCGACCAATTGCATTCATGACTATACACATTCTCCCACATATTTCTGTACACTCGCTACCCATCACCTGTTCGTTCCTATGCCGTCCACACCCTCTTAATGCCCTCCGTCAACCCAACATCATTCGTCTCGAACTCGTACCACCCCCACCCCACCACCACCAAGGCCAAGTTGCGGGCGATGTTGAGGAAGCGGCGGGACTTGGGGACGCGCCATTTGGGGGCGTAGTCGGTGATGACGGAGTCGAAGCCGAGGTGGGAGTGGATGAGCACCAGACCGATGAGGGCGCCGTCGAGCATGGGGTTGAGGGAGCCGGCGGCGAAGGGGGCGATGGTCATTGGGATTAGGGCTACGGAGCCGACGCTGTAGAGGATATGGGCTGTTAGCTTTCGTGGTCTGCTGGGTTGTGTTCTGCTGTTCTGAGTGGTGTGGTTTGGAGGGGGGATATGGCTTACCGCTCAGCAGTCCAGTGATAGCTGCCATGTCCTGGCTCGGGGTCAGGGACTCTTGCTGGGTCGTTGACGTTGCCTTCGATCTTCTGTGGTAGTGGGGGGAGGATGCGGCGGGCTTGTGTGGTGGAGAGGACGGCACGCTGGATTCGGGGGAGTTGTTGGGGTCGGAAGGTGGGGAGACTCTGTCGGAGCAAGGGGGATCGAAGTGCGGAGGCCATGGTGTGGGATGGCAATGGCTGTGGAGGTGCATCTGCTATGTGCTTGTCGTCGTCGATGAGGTAGGCGGACCGAGCTCGGAGCATCTCGGCCGGGTAGCTCCTGCTTGGCGAGTTTTGCAACTTCAAGACAAGTCGAGCTGTTTAGCTAGCGGGACATTCAGCACGCAGCCTCTCTTACTCGCCTGTCCTTGTCCCTCTTTACATCACCGGCGATGGCGTCTCAGAGGTTAGCCGCCAGGCTTCACCAGGTCTCGCGGAGCAGGCAGGCCATCAGCGCCGTGAGGTCCCAAGCCGCCCGCCAACCAGGCCTCATCCGCACCCTCGCCAGCCCAGTATCCACCCCCGGCGCCTTCACCGAGAGCACCACCCTGCAGAACGGATTCACGGTAAGCAAGAGAATGGGAGAGGGGTGGAATCAATGGTCAATGGCTGACAACGGCGCAGATAGCGAGCGACCACTCCCCCTATGCCCAAACGTCGACCGTCGGCGTCTGGATCGATGCCGGCTCGCGCGCCGAAACAGACAAGACCAATGGCACCGCCCACTTCCTCGAGCATCTCGCCTTCAAGGGCACCCAAAAGCGCTCGCAGTCGCAGCTCGAGCTCGAGATTGAGAACATGGGCGCGCACCTCAACGCGTACACCTCGCGCGAGAACACCGTCTACTACGCCAAAGCCTTCAACAACGACGTCCCCGCCACCGTCGACATCCTCGCCGACATCCTGCAGAACAGCAAACTCGAGCCCAACGCCATCGAACGCGAGCGAGACGTCATCCTGCGCGAGCAAGAAGAGGTCGACAAACAGCTAGAAGAAGTCGTCTTCGACCACCTCCACGCCACCGCTTTCCAGGGCCAGCCCCTCGGCCGCACCATCCTCGGACCGAAGGAGAACATCCAGTCCATCAACCGCGACGACCTGACCACCTACATCAAGACCAACTACACCGCCGACCGCATGGTCCTCGTCGGCGCCGGCGGCATCCCCCACAAGCAACTCGTCGAGCTCGCCGAGAAGCACTTCGCCAACATGCCCGCCTACAACCCCAACGCCCAAGCCACAGCCGGCCAGCGCGGCGTCACCTCTCGCCCGGATTTCGTGGGCTCCGAGGTCCGCATCCGCGACGACACCATGCCCACCGCCAACATCGCCATCGCCGTGGAGGGTGTCAGCTGGAAAGACGACGACTACTTCACCGGCCTCGTCACCCAAGCCATCGTCGGCAACTGGGACCGCGCCATGGGCAACTCGCCGTACCTGGGCAGCAAACTCAGCACCTTCATCAACGAGCACAAGCTCGCCAACAGCTTCATGTCCTTCTCGACCTCCTACTCCGACACCGGCCTCTGGGGCATCTACCTCGTCAGCGACGCCATCACCCGCCTCGACGACCTCGTCCACTTCACCCTCCGCGAATGGTCGCGCCTCTCCTTCTCCGTAACCGAAGCGGAGGTCGAGCGCGCCAAGTCGCAGCTTAAAGCCTCCATTTTACTCTCGCTCGACGGGACGACAGCGGTAGCGGAGGATATCGGACGCCAGATCATTACTACGGGACGGAGGCTGGCCCCCGAAGAGGTGGAGCGGGCGGTGGGCAGTATTACGGAGAAGGACGTGATGAATTTCGCGCAGAAGCATTTGTGGGATCGCGATATTGCGATTTCCGCGGTGGGGCAGATTGAGGGGTTGTTGGATTATGCGCGCATTCGGGGGGATATGAGTCGGAATTTGTCGTAGAGAAAGAAGGTGGGGGGGAGGGATTCGGTATAGATACAGGAGAGTGGGAAGTGAGAGGGCAGAGCTGACACATGTAGTGCGGGTTATGTATATATATTTCCTCCATTACCTCTCGCTCTTGCTTGTTACCTCATCGCCCGACCATTGCGGTGCATCGGAGCGTTGAGACTCCAAGTATCTCGTAAGCCCGATCGCAGTCCTTCGTTCCCTCTCTCTCCCATCATTCCTCAGAAACCCATACCCTGTGCTCCGCCTCAGTCCCTTCTCATCCGAACGGGAAGCCCGAAGTTGTAGAATTTGTGTTGCACAGTGAACACAGATGGCGGATCATGATAATTGTTCAACCGTGAGGCTGTGCGTGACGGTTGAGCCGAATTGATGTGATTATGTGATGGAGTTCGTGAACTTCGTTCTCGCTCCACGGACGGGGGGGAGGCGTTTGCTGCGCCCAATACAAATTTCTAAGAGGCTGAGGCATGGGATGGGCGTGCAGTGTGATATATAATATATATCTCGCTCATTGCACTTCATTTTGGAAAGCATAACAGCAGCAACAGCAACAAGACAAACAGACAGACAGCCATCACAAAACAACAAAACAGACAGGCATCGAACTCCTACCACCTCCCGCCAGAACACCCACATTCTTCATAACTCCAACAGCTCAACCTCATCAGCACACTCGGAGCTACCTAATACTTGAACCTACACCCTACACCCGCCCTACATACGCCCTACAGATACCCGGACATGGTCTTCTTCCTCATCCCCCTCGCCCTGCCAGTGCTCCTAGGCGTCGCCGTCTACAAAGGCACCAAAGAGGCTAAACTGCGCAGGCAGAGGAGACGGCTGGCGAAGGCGGAAGCCGCGGCCGGAGGACGCACAGGTGGAGCCGTAGGCGAAGCTGGGAGCGGACGCTTCGCTGGGAAGAGTGGGCATGGGGAGGTGTACTACAGCCAGGAGTCCGTGAAAGCAGGGAGCGGCGAGGCGCTGCCGGTGTATCGACAGCGAGTGGAAGCGGAGATGGGGTTGCCTGCTTATAGTGCCGCTGTGGTTGCTTAGGGGGGTGGAGAGGATCGTGCTACTCTTGCTTGTCCTGGTTGAGAGGGGTGTTCGCTGGCGCTGGGTGGCCTAGTCCTGGGTTCTGCATTGCGGTGGCGTTTGGTATTTCTGCATGTAGTGGCGCAATGCATTGACATGAAAATCCATCATCGACCTGTTACAATCTACCTTACCTTGGACCAGTCAAGGCGCCGCCTCTCTCCAGTTACTTGGTAGGTAAGGAGGTAAGGTAGTCCGTGACTGGCCAGGTGGGAGCAGCTGTCGTGGCACATATGCGGTTGTTACATGGTCTGCGGCCAATTCGACGGTCTGCTCCAAGCTTCTCTCGCTGCAGCACATGGTCACTGGTGTGGTGGGAGGAGGTGTGGGAAAACGATGATGGCAGGGCTGAACGAGAACGACAACGATGGTCTTGGCGCTTCGGTTCTGCCGGGATTACCAACCTCGCAGCACTTCACTTCAGCAGCTTCGCCTCTCCGCCGACTTTTTGCCACAGGAGGACTCGGTTCATACTTGCTCTCTCATGTCATATTGGACGAACAAACCAAACCTTATTTGTTGCTTGCTTGGACGACAGCCTGGCACGGCGACACCTGGTAGACTGTGATCACAAACCCCTGCATCACACGAGCACTGGTCTGATGCAATGAAACGGACGTCTTCATTGAATCCACTAGACCTATCGAGCATCACCATCTACTCGACAGCGTCCGCCTACATCGTAGCCTTGGTCACAGCATTCACCAACTCCACGATAAAACCCCCACTCTTGACCTTCAGCGCTGTATAGCCCTCTCTATACGCAATCCGATCCTCCTCTTCGAAGCATTAGCACATGCACATCGTCCATCAAGACCAAGAAGCAGAACTCACCAAAGAACGCTTTCACCCACAGCTTCGGCGCAGCCTTCGCATCAAAATCCCACAAAGTAGCCAGGTACAGCCCAGCGGTCCCAAGCGTAGTAAAATCGCTAAGCGTATCGTTGAACTCCGGATTAACCCTCTTAGCTTCCACCTCCCGCGCCGCACGCGCTTTGGCCGCACTCTCGACCGTCACGTACGCGTTCCCGCGACTGATGTCGTTGAGTCCGAGGTTCGCTGCCACCGGCCCGAAGACGGTAGGGTCGTAGTGTAAGTTATCCCCGAAGTAGATGTCATTTCGGGATTGGGAGCCATCTTGCTCGATGGCGTTGTGTGTGGCGAGATCTTGGAGATTGATGGTTAGGGTATTCCCGGTTGTTGAAAGACCGTATGTTTCGTTCGCTTGGAGGAAGGCGAAGAGGTAGGCGTCTGAGGAGAAGTTGTAGCCGTTTGTTGCTGCGTATTGGATGTCTTCGTAGCTGATGTTTAGGCCGGAGCGAGGGAGCCATGCGTGGTTTGCTAGGGCGTTGAGGCCTGGGCATGGGGAACGGCCTGGTTGGACAAATTAGCGCTTGTGTAGGAACAGGTGGCAGAGCTGTCGGACGTACTGTCTAACGGGCCTGGAGGGGCAAACTCATGCCCTGTGGGTTCGTGGTGATCAGTATGGCCTGGCCATGCTGGCCAATGGCTGGGCGGTGACGGGAAGGCGAGCCCTCCACCGAGAGAACGGAGCTGGAAAGCCATCTTGGAAAGACTCCTACTCAGTGTGAATAGACAGGTGGCCATTGGTTCCAAGGCCATCTGCTGCTATTTAACAGTTGCAGGCGCCCTCCATCTTTCAAGAGCTCCGCATGCGCTGTTTACTTTGCCTGAATTAGTGGATGTAATTGCTTACTCACAATGCACTGCCCATCGTTTTCGTTCTCGTTTCCTTTGGTCACGTGCGTTCTGCGGGAGACTTCCGGAGAGATATCAAGGCTCATCGAATACGAGGGCGGTGGCGCAGGTATCGGTGTCGGCGTCCGTCTCTGGAGAAGTCCGCGCTATGGCGCTCTGGAGATCCTGTCAGTATCTTCGATGTGGAGGAGTGCGGAGGAGAGTTTCGATCCGGGTCCATGTGGGAGGTAAGTCAAAATCCTGTTTCATGATGTCGTTACTATCTTTCTACAATACCAACCGCCGCCTTTGCCCCCTGATCCGATAAACCTAACCATCTCCAGATTGATCCAAGCAAATTCAACTGCCCGACTTTGCTCCCTCCTCCTCGGCCTACTCACTAATCTGCCTGCCCCTAAAATCCCATATCCTCATCGCTCTGATCCACCGCAATCAAGGTCCTCAACACATCTTTCGCCCTCTGCACAGCCGCACGCGTCTCTTGCGGTGAAGACCCGACGCTCGACGTGCTCAGCAACCAACCCATCGCTTTATCCTCGATCATCTCCCACACCATCTTCTGCCTCCAGCGACCGGCTTTGAGTTTCAACCAGGCGAGCGCGAGCGCGGTGGCGCAAACGTTAGTATTAGCGTCGCTGGTGATAGCTGCTCTGTCAACTTTGTTGGCGTCGACTTGGAGGGTGCGGAAGAGTTCTTCGTTCCAGGTCCAGGCGCCTGAGAAGGTTTGGAGGGCGATGAGGGCGTGCATTGTTTTGTCCACTTTCTCTTTGTCGCTCGGTCCGCTGGCGGCTGCGCCATCGCAATCGTAGAGGCCATCATCGCCGGCTTTGTCGCGTCCGGTAGACACGAATTTGTGGACGGTGCTTGGTGTCTCGTCATCCATGAGACCAAAGCCCATGTCCTCGTCCGACTCCTCCGCCTCCTCCTCGCGGAAGAACTTACCCTGGCTTGTCGCCTCGTCGTCCATGTCTTCGTCTTCGTCGGAGTAGTCGATCTGTTCAAGACTCGTTGGCGCAGCTTTGCGTGCCATCGGCGCCGGGGCCAAGCCAGCGGGCGCACGTGCTGGTGGTGGAGGAACTGAAGCGAAGGAGGCGGCGGTGGGGATGTACGATGCTGAGGTATAGCTGTTGCTATTGCCATAGCTGTTACCGGGGGGTGGTGGAGGCACCGGCGAGGAGAAAAATTGGCCGCCACGTGAAGCGGTCGACGGAGGTTGGCGCTGGCGTTGGCGGAACTGCTTCATCGCTGGTGGCGTTGCGCTCGCGGATTGTTGGGAAGGCTGGCTGTCGACGTCGACCAGGGGGGGTTGCGGTTGAGCACTACAAGGGTTAGGAATTAGCCAACGAGGCCAACGAGGTATAAAGCAAGCTTCTGTTTCTTCTTCTGACCGTGGCGCTGCTGCTGGTCCGATAGGGAAATCCATCTGGCCTGCCGTTGTTCCGGCCGTTGCGCGAGCTTGAGGCGCCGTTGTGTTCGCTGTTGGCCGGGTCCTCTCCTCCGGTGCGTCAGTCGATCCTTCTGATCCCGAGTCGGAGTGCCTCTCGTCTGGTACTGTCGACTGGTCCGACCAACCCCAATTAAAGCGATCGGCCATCTTTCTCCGTCCCGTTCGTGCCATACTCGAATGGTAAATGCTCCTATCCTCGAGAACTTTCAGCTTCGCCTGGTAGTCTTGGACTTCATCGCTTGACGGGACGATGTGCATTTGCTCTGCCGTGGACTCATTCGCGTGGGGAGTTTGATAGCCCACATTGTCCAATTCTTTCCGCGCCATGAGTAGTCTCTCCTTGTTTTGTCTCTCGAGAAGATATAGCTGCTGCATCTGATAATCTGGCAATGTAGAGGGCAAGTCGACGGGCTGTTTCTGAGTGGTCGTTGCCGCCACCGGTACCAATTCTGGGAGGCGGCCCCGACTCTTTCCCGTCAAATGTTGTCCCGCTTCGCACCGCTGTTGGAGACGCCGTTCCCAACGATTCACGCTCGTTTGCTTTGACCTGACAGCCCTGGTGGATTGAAAGTCGATGGCGTTCTGTTCTGCGCTTTGCGTCGACCTCTCGGGCGCCTGCATCGTCTGCACTTTCGCCTCGGCCGATTCCCAACTCGGGACCGTCTGCAAGAAGGCCCCATGGGTTAACTGGCTAGTTTGCTCATGCATGGTCGGCAATGCTGCGCCTGGCTGCGCGGAAGGATGAGGAATCTGCGTGGCCGCAACCTCCGGCTTTGCGAATCGCGGTTGCTGCAGTTCCTCCAACCTGGAAGAGGAGTCTTCACAGGGGTTGGGTAGGTTTGGCCGCTCTTGCTCTTGCTCGATCGTGTCCGCCACACTCAACGGGATTGCATTGCTCATTTCAGCTTCATCTCGCCGGGCCTTAAGTATTCGCTGTTTCATCTGCTGCTCGTACAGCATCAATTGAACCTGGTAGTCCTGCAATGCGTGCCGTCCATGGGGTTGCAAGTTTGGCCGCTCATGTTCCGTTGTATATTCTGCGATCGGTGTTTTGGAAGAGTCCGTGTTGTCGTTTCCTGACTGAGCCGTGAGCAAGCGCCTTTGATTCTGCTCCATGAGGGGCGCGACAGGCCGCTGGTATTCCTCCAGCGCACCCATCCCACTACCCGGCGCGATGTCCGCCTGGAAGGTCGAAGTAGCTGCCGTTCCAACGTGCTCCGGCAGGTTCAGCAGTCCCTGTCTGGCCGACTCCGCTACGTCTGAGAGAACAAGAGAGTGTACACATTCTTGGCCTGGTCCGGCTCTAGGCAGCTGACCCTTGTTCTGCTGCTGGTACAACACAGATTGCAACTGAGAGTCTTGGATATCCTGCTTTTGGGCACCGGACGCTCCTTTGGACTCTGAAGAGGGCTCGATCGCCGGATACCATGACCCGGGTGACAGAACTTCCTTTTTAGTCCAGCCGATCGATGATTGCAACCCGTTGCTCAAGTAGAGCAGGTCCATTTGGACGTCGATTTCCTGCAGCACTGGTTCCTCAGATGTATTCCTTAGCTCCGAGATGTACCTGCGGAGCAGACTTTGAGCTTTTTCTGTCTGGTGTGCTATCGACGAAAAATTACTGCTGTGGTACTCAAGCAACATGATCTTTCTTTGGTTCCAGGTCAGCGCAGAGCGCTCGCTAGTACTGGGCATGGTTGGTGATATGGCCGGTGTAGCAGTCACTGAAGATAGGACGTGTTCCAAGGCCTCACTTGTTTGGCTTCCAGTACTGGCATATGTGGCAGGCATAGAAGTAGGAGCGGCAGCCTTGGTACTTCTATCCGCCCATTTGTGAGTTCCACAGCCACGTGTAGCCGAAGTCGTGATACCTTGTGTTGTCTTTGAGGTGGTACTGGCGCCAAAGCAAGCCGCTGACTGGGTGATGTCGACTGGATCCGTCGTTGTGCTGCCATATGATGTTTGTGTCGTCGGGTGCTGTGTAGCTGGATGGACACATGTTGCGCTGGCTGTATCGCTCCCGGAATCTTTTCTGTATGGGTCGAAGATCCCACCGGGTCCAAAAAGGCTGCCAGGTTGGAAAGGATTTCCTGTCGCACCGAATGGGCTGACAGTCTGGGTGTTACTGAAGAGTCCCCCAGGGTGTTTGATGCTAGGAGCGATGTCCTTAGGTGTGAACCCGGGCATTGTGTTGCCGAAAAGACCTCCAGATGTGCTCTGGCTTTTGCCGAAGAGTCCATAACTGTTGACTATGGGGACGGAGACACTTCCGAACAGTGGGTGGGCTTGAGTGGTGGAACCTCCAAACAAGCTACAACTGTTGCCTTGCGCAGGTGCACCCTCAAAGAGGCCGCCTGCCGTACTTGAGCTGTTGCCAAACAGTCCACCAGCATACCCAGACTTCGCACTGCTTCCGAAGAGCGACCCAGACATCGCGTTAGAGCTACCAAACAGGCTGCTACCTTGGGGTTGCCTGGCTGCACAGCCAAACCCAGTACGGTTGTGATTTTCGAACGCAGTGCCTTGTGCCGGTGCACTGCCAAAGAGCCCATTAGAGGTATGGACAGACGCACCTAATAGACCTCCTGAGCTTGACTGTCGTGCTTGAGCTTGACCAAAGAGTCCCGTTCCCTTGGCCGGTGAGCTGCCGGATTCCGCAAAGAGGCGATTGTCGTGGCCAGGCTGTCCAGGATTCGAAAAAGCAACAGCGCCACTCACGCAGGAAACAACGGGGACTGGGACAACATACCTTTCAGTAACTGGATCTTCTTCATCAGCCAGTGGCGGGAAACTGCTGCCCTTCATCATCCTCTTCTTCTTCAGCCTCTTAGCGCCCGGTTGTGTCTTCTCAACCCTCCCGGCGTCCACTTCCATGTCCTCACCCATACCACTCGCATTGTTGTCTTCGATAGCGACGAAAGAGGTCCACTTGCTCGCAACTTGGAACCTCTCTCCAAGTCGCACACCTTCCCGCTCCACGAGCTCGTCATACCGGCTCTCGTGCTTCGTCTTCACTAGCGTGCCATCAGCAAGCTTCGCAGCTTGAATCCAGCCGCGCCCTTGCTCGAGATCTTGAATTGCCTTCCGTGCCGCGAGATGATGTATTGAGCCCTGATTGTCCATCCCACCTTGTTGCACAGGAATGTTGAGCTCCAGAGGTCCTTGGGCAGACTTTGCACGCAGCGTGACTGATGCGATAGGCTTTTGCACAGCTTCTGGACCTAACAAGAGGTACACTGTGGTACGGTTGAACGGGAAGAGTGGTGGGATCTCACTCGGTGCTTGTAGTAGCTTTGGCGTGTCGATCTTCGGGAGGTGGGCGTATCGGTCGGCAGGCTGCTCTGGTGCCTGATCAGGCTGCGTTGATGCGTCGAAGAAGGATTTTGGTGCAGACTTTGGTGCTGGAGGAGCTGCCGGTGGCTCATCGGTTATGCTCAAACACTCATTGACCTTCTCCACGATCTCATATCCGTCGTCGTCTGTTATCTCCTCCCGCTTCTCCTCAGTGTAGTGCACCTCCAGCTCGTAGTCCTTCGTATGAGCATATAGTGCTCCTTTGAGCATGCGAACCACCTTCTGATCGGTGTCTTCGTTCTGCGTCACAAACTGTGCAAAGCCATTGCCCGCCCGGGCGACGCCTTCAACCAAAGTGTGAGAGACGTCATTACCGATACCAAGAGCAAAGACCCTGGCATCGACAGACTTGTCGCGGATCTGTTCGTTGATGTAGTCGAACACGGAAGTTTCACCCCAAACTTCACCATCAGTCAGCAACATCACCTCCAACGGCAGATCTTTCAGTCTTTGCTCGAAGGCAGCGGTGATGGGCTTCAAGATCTCTGTACCGCCATAGCTAGCATTGAAGCCGTTCACGAAAGATATCGCGGCGTTAAGGTTGCTTTCGTTGTAAGCTTCCGACGTTGGCCAGAGAAATTTGAAGTTGTTGCCAAAAGCACAGATATTGAATCTAACACCAAGTGGCAAAGACTTGAGGAAGACTTTGAGTGCAGACACCAGTGCGGTGTTCTTGGTTCCACCCATCGACCCTGACTGGTCTGCGATGAAGACGATCTCTGGATGTGCTGGCTCGAGAGTGAATTTCGGTACCAGAGTAGCCATGACGGCTCTTTGGTTCGGGATGGTTGGGTGGGATTCCACGATGGCTTGTGGCTTGCTGATATCGTCGATGAGTAGCTGGAGAACAAAGTCAGAACCGAGCTCAGTGGTCCCCAGTGTGAGTGTCGCAGCCGCTTGGGAAGGGTTGAAATCGCCTGTTGTCGATGGTTCGCCGTTATCGTCCAGTAGATCTCCCATAGACACTGCGATAGGATGCGACGGCGACTGTACTCTGCGGATTGCCGAGCTTGCCATGTCCATCTCTACCCTGATCGTGATACCCTTCTTGGCGATAGCGTTCGATTGTGCCACTTCACCAGGATAGTCGCCATATCTCGGGGCAACGCTTGTAGGTAGCATATATCTGAGACCATCGATGCCAGCATCATGCTTGAGCTCACCGCAATAAGTGATGTCCACAACGATATCAGCGTTGGCAGGTACGTTGCCTAAAGTCACACCAAAGACGCCCACAGGTAGTGATTCCAGTAGTCCAGCCGTCTCTCCGCGATCCACCGCTGCCTGGTAGTCTTGCTTGGCAACATCTTTCTGCTTGACGATGCCCTTCAGGGTCTTGCCGCCATACTGGATGGAGTAGCTACTGACAGCAACGCCATCGAAGAGCGGAAAGGCATATCGAACCTGTGGAAGGACGTCCTGGTTGGGATTCCGGAAAGTCTGGCTCAAGTTCGTTGTAAAGCAAACAGGATTGATGAGTGTCTCCGAAACCAACTCAACTTGCGGTAAGTATGTGCGCTTCAGGCCTTGGCTGCAGAAATAAAGGCCACAGATATGATTCCCGGAGTCAGCATTGGTGTGGACTCTTCTGCCGAACATTGTGTTTCTTGGGTCGTAAGGTTGTAATTGTAGTTGTGTGACGGGAAATGGTGTAGCCATCAACGAGGAAGAGATCTCAATATATGTGACTGGTTAGGCAGCATCACGTGATGTCTTGGCGAGGCTGCCTTGCATGGTGTGGCCTGATGGTGCCTGGAGGCTTTTTGAGCTTCAACCATTCAGCCTGTTGAAACGACGGTCTCCGAGATAGGAACCTCATTGAAGGGGACATTTCGTTCGTCGAGATCGCGCTCCTACCGGACTATCAGCGGGGAATTCAAACTTGGCATTGACTCACCGATCCTTCGCCTGCTTTCATGATGCTTGAAGTAATTCGAACTGAGTCACAACATCAGTGAAGCGTATGTATCATGCAGAGGTGTACAGAAATGAGGAGAAAGAAAATAGCTGCACCTGGTGGTAAGTCAATGAATTTGAAAGATTGAATACCTATGATGCACCCAAGATAGCGTGCACGGCATCGCTTCCAATCCCATGTGTCTCCACCTAGATAACCCATTCAGACTTGGTATCTCCAATCAAAGTCGTGAAGTTCTCCTGCGCGCCATTGATGATCGTGCTGCTTTCGGCTGCTTGGAGAAGTCGCAGTGCAGTGCCCATAAGTGAGGGGATCTACTGATCATCATCGTCGGCAGGATCCTCGTATTCACCTGCCTTCACTGCCTTCTCGATGTCATTGTAGCTATGAAAACAAGCAAAGTGTGTCAGCGATACAGTGGTTGCTGAAGTCACATGAGGCACACACTTACACCTTCTGAAAATCCCCCTCGCTCATACCCACCGCCTCTGCTTGCAGCTTGAGTGCGTCCTTCTTCTCGAGCACCTCACGAAGATGCTTCACAGTCTTCTGCAAGACGACCGACTCGCTGCGAGCCTGTCCTTCGCATCCAGGGACGATCGTGCTCAAGCGCTCGAAACCCTGGCGAATCGCTTCGCGGCGCTTCTTCTCCGACTCGATGTGATTCTTCTTCTTTTGCTCGCTGGTAAGACGAGGCTTGTTGTCGGAGGGGCCGTCGAACTCCATCTTGTGAAGGAGCGTGGTAGTGATTCTGCTTGTGATGCTGCACGTGCGTTCAGTGACTTGTGCCTCTTTCAACTTACACGATATCGTGTGCAAGTTGTGATGTCCAGTGAGTGAGTACGTGAAATCCAGTGGTTGGCGAAGCGGCAGAAGTCCTCCAAGATCCAGGCGCGTGGTGGTTGTGATGAGCAGAAGGAAATTTTGCAGCGCAGAAAAAAGCTTATGAACTTACTGATGTGAAAGGGCCCGTGATCCGTATGCTTATGATGTCAGCTGCTGAAGGTTCGTGAAGCTTGTGCTTGTCCTCTGACTTTGCTTCTGGTTTTAATTGTGATTTTGCTTCTGGTTGATGTGACTCGTTGGATGAGACACGAGAGGCAAGGAACCGGACCACTAACCTGTTCTCCTACCCTGAACTGCCGCCGCCGCCACTACACTACACGAGGAACACCACACAAGAAGGAGGCCATTGTAAGAGCTTACCTTGTCGACTTGGTGGTCGAAAGTCGTTTCGGCGTTTGTGGTGGTGGTGGTATTTCAGTTCACTCCACTCTGCTTAGTGAATTCGGGACTGGCGCCGCTCTAGCGCCGGCAGTAACCTTGAGCCTGCCTAAACGTCATTCGTAAAGACATCCCTGCATAAGCGAAACACTGCTGTAGCCCACTTGTTGGTTCGGGCAGGATGATTGTGCCGCTTCTCGACGTGAATCACAGGGAAGGCGCTGCTACAGTCAATGGCGTTCTTTTAACCCCATGAGAACGAACTCGAGAAGTAACAACATCGTGGAACCGCTCTTGCATCTTGCCGCAATCAGCAACTACGCCCCAGCTTGCTAGATACCACATGAGCACGAATCGAGGACAACCTACTCCCTACCCGCGCCTGTGTTGCGCCTCGACACCATGTCGTACCCTGCGTATGCCTCGGTCGGTGCCCGTCAACACACGTCCAGCCAAAGTACAGGCCAGATCCGTCGCAACCAGTCGTACAGCAAGAAAGTCCTCGTGTCCGACCAGGATGCCTACATATATGCGCTTCGGGCAGCGTACCTTGCCTACCTACTTCAGCCCAGACAGAAAAGAATCCAGCATGTGGCCAATACATCGAAGCCAATCCAGCGCTCGGGGACGTCTATCAACGACATGATGAAAGACTTCAGTGCGCTCAGAGACAACAAGAGCGTGCGCTTCCCGCATGGCTTCATGGCGGAGCTGGATAAGAGGATGACGGGGGTACTGATAGGCAAGGAGAGGATGCCGGAGTACAACGATGCGTTGATCAAACGGACGTTTGCTGCATTTCTAAACGAGTTCAAGAATCCTGCGTTCCGAAAGTCGATGGAGAAAGACAGAAAAGCGGAAGATCTGCTGCTCATCTTCTTCTCGAAGGCGACGAGCGAGCTACAGAAAGGCAAGGCTGCGGACGACGATAGCTGGAAACTTATGGTCGACCGGCATGTGGCATTGTTTGTCAGAATCATAAGCAGTACCCTGAACAACAACGACTGGACGCGAGATAGACCGGAGCTGGCCTCGAAGCTGAAGACCATGGAGACCAAACTCCTGCAGCATGATGCAGATCTTGCAGACGCAACTCGAGCGGGCGCAGCTGGAGGGCAGAGCATCGAGGTTGAGGTACCGCGGAGCTACGAAGTTCGAGATATGCCTCTAGTGTTACGGGTATGTCGTATCTTCGCAAAACCTACTGTGCAGGCTCAAAACGACGTCAATGCCCACAAGGACGAGTGGACTGAGCAGGCAGCACTTCGTGATCTGAAGGACTACCAGAACCATATGATACTCAACACACACGTCACGTTGACCAAAGACGATTTCGACTCCGACGATGCTTTTGAGGTCTGGAAGAAAGCTGAACTCCATGACCTTAGTCAAATGATGCTTGCAATACTGCAGAACAGCCCCGAGCTTGCGAAGACAAGCACTGGTGCCGCACGCTTGCCACAGTTTAAGCCTCCAGCTGCCGCGCAGAACGACGGTGGGTATAGTGATATCAGTAGAGGTCTGTCTCGCCAAAGTGGTGAGACAGATTCGAGCTATATTGTTGACCAGCCTGTTGACATGAGCGCACTCAACCTAGGTGACAGCAGTCCGCGCGACTCGGTGTCGGGAGCTTTGGATACCAAGTTCACTTACATACCTCCGGATGGGCGAGCTTACTACAGACGACTGGTGAAGAGTGCACTCACGCACGATCTACAGGACGAAGACTTAGCAGCCTCTGTGGCGACTGAAGAAGCGCCAGCGATCAAGTTGCTGTCAAAGCAGAGCACAGAGCTACTAAACGAAGTCGCTTTGCGTTGGCGCATCCCACAGTTCTCACGAATGGTGCTGTTCTTGGATGCAGTACAGGAGAAGTACCAGCACCAGGAGATTTCTCTCGATACGGTGGATGCTGCATTCCTGCATGTGAAGCAACCCCCTTCACCACCAAAGAACGCAGCCGGCAAGCCGCAAGCCCCACAGGTGGCTCTATTCGACCGAAGCAAGTGGACTGTTGTCGACTTCGCACTATATCAGACCATCCTTGGTGTGATGCACGATGCGCTGCTCCGGGAATTGTTCGAGCTCTTCCAGCATTGCTATGAAGCCAAGCCACCCAGCATCGGCAGTGTCATGTACATCCTGGAGAACCATATCTACGATGATGAGATGTTCAACAAGACACCGGAGGACCTCGATACCTTTTCACAATCCCTTGCCAACGCTCTGCGACAGAAGGCGAAGACTAAGTATCACGAGCTGCTGTCGAAGAACGTTTCGGATGATGCCAAACAGTGGGAGTTCTATCACGTTGTCAAACTTGGGCAGGCCGTGACAGGACTGTTGGAGAAGATCCAAAAGCGCTATCGAAAAAGTCCAGAAGTGATGGGCGTCAACCCGCTATCAATCTTGGTAGAAGAGATTCTGCCCAGTTTTGCGGATGACGCACGTGCCCTGGTCAGCCGGATCATGCAGCTCAGTAAGGAGAAGCAAGAGGAAGTTCCTATCCAGGACGGCTTCGAGCTCTACAAAGAACTGGTCGACATCAGGCGTGTTCATGCCCAAGCACTACAAGGACGTGAGTTTGGATTCCACATCGAAGGCTTACTGCAAGATTTCGTGTGGCGTTGGATCCAGACCACCGACTCCAAGATCACGGACTGGATCGAAGGTGCTGTTGCCCATGATGAATTCCAAGTCCGGCAAGATCCGAACGATAAGGAACACGGGCTGCCACCAACAGATGACGAGAGACATTCACAGTCGGCAGCTGATGTATATCGCATCTTCAACCAGAGCATTGAGCAGATCGTCAAGCTGGAATGGGACGATGACCTGCAGTATGCCAAATTTATGACAGCCATGAGCAAATCCATCGCAAAGGGTGTGGCACGGTACTGTGAGCTTCTGGAAACGAAATTCGTGAAGGAAATGGACAGGCAAACACCAGAGCAGGAAATGCGAGCGCAGCAGACGCAGAAGGACAAATGGATCTCAGCTGCTAGAGACTTCTATGCCACAGGCGGCCGAGGCGGGGAGAAGATCGAACCCTTCCAGTTTTGGGCAGAGTCGTTTGTGAAAATCAACAATATCGAGTACGCCACCCTGCAGCTCGACAAGGTTGAGAAGGAGGTCAATGTGGACGCTTGCGCCGAGGTGATCAATCGTCTGGATCCGCCACCACCACCGAACCTTCGACGACAGCAAGGCAACAAATTCATGTTCACCATCAAGATCATTGAAGCCGAAGACCTCAAAGCGGGTGACATGAACGGATCCAGCGATCCATATGTTGTGCTTGGCGATGAATATTCGAAGCGTCTAGCCAAGACACGAACAGTCTACCAGAGCCTCAATCCTAGGTGGGATGAGACTGTTGATATTCTGACCACGGGACCGCTCAATGTCATCGCTACGGTCTGGGACTGGGATGCTGTCGGCGATCACGACTGCTTGGGTCGGACGAGCTTAAAGCTCGACCCCAGCCACTTTCAAGACTTCCTACCCAGGGAATACTGGCTCGACCTTGACACACAGGGCAGAGTGCTGGTCCGGGTGAGCATGGAAGGCGAGAGGGACGACATCCAGTTCTTCTTTGGCAAAGCTTTCCGGACTCTCAAGCGCACGGAGAGAGACATGACGCGCAAGGTGTCTGATAAGCTGTCTGCTTACATTCATCAGTGCCTGTCACGGCGAACGCTCCGAGCTCTGCTGTCGCAAGGCACGATTGGTGGTGTGTCCATATCTAGCGTGAAAGGCTACTTCTCGAAGTACTCCGGCCGTCCTACGTCCGTACAGTCGCCAGCCCCTGCGCCACAAACTTTGACTCAGGCTGATATCACAAACACTCTGAAACCGCTGCTGAACTACTTCGACGACAACTTTGCAATCATGAAGCAGACGTTGACAGACAGCGCGATGATATTGGTCATGACGCGGCTGTGGAAGGAAGTGCTGGTGACCGTCGAGGGCTTGTTGGTGCCGCCATTGAGTGATAAGCTATCCGCTCAGCGCCCACTGAGCCAACAGGAGGTCGATATCGTCTACAGATGGCTACAGGTAAGCAACAAATTCTTATCGTGTGGTTAAACAGGCTAACAATGCTCTTAGATCCTCTTCGACTTCTTCCACGCAGTAGATGAGACCGGCGAAGCTCTCGGCGTTCCGCTCGACGTGCTCAAGAGTCCAAAGTACCACGATCTCCAGAACCTCAACTTCTTCTACAACGAGTCTACCGACAACCTCATCCGGACATCCGAAGCCATGGCAACTGCCACCGCCAGCCGCCAACACGAACAAGCAGCCCGTCTGAACCGCCTCTCAGCGCCACCTGGTCTGCATAGCTTGCACTCTTCTATGGCTATGACCGGAACTCGTCGTACGAAGTCGATCATGATGTCGCGCAACCTAGGCACGATGCGGAAAGCGAAAGAGGAGAAACGAAAGGAAGCTCAGGCGGATCCGAGCGACGATATGATCCTCCGTATTCTTCGCATGCGGCCGGAGGCGGAGCGGTATCTCAAGGACCGAAGCAGGCAGAAGGACAGACTTGCTGCCGCTGCCGCTGCAGAGGCAATTGTGAGGCAGAGTCTGCAGGCGAGCAAGCAGCACGGTGCTGCTGGGGGTGGTCTGAGCAGGAATTTTCAAACGATTAGGGAGTAGGCACTGGTGAATGGCGATCGGAGGCGTTGGAGCGGCTATATACCCCACGATAATCGTTTCATAGTTGTTGAATGATATCTAATGAGTGTGTTTGACTTGTTGCGGCCTGTATCAAGTTATCAAGGCTCAACGAAAAGCAGATCGACAGGCGATAGAACCAATTTTTGACAGTCTCAAGCGTGGTTCCTCCTTGCATGCCAAGCCCAGTCCAGCTCAAGTCGCTCTGCTGCAATTGCGGCAAGTCCTTCACTCTCACTACCATTCTGCTTAAACATTTTTGCTCCTACAGGTCAGGAAACTCAGCATGGAGCTACGATCGAGTGGATGGAGAGAACAAACTACGAGGCTGTACGCCTAATCGTCTTCACCCGATCTTCGTCGCCCCGGCCGCCTGGGCCACGAAATGGCAATGGGGCAAGCTAGCAGTGTCAGTCTGGTAAAGAGAAGTTGGAGCATCGCATATAGCTTGAGTATACATACCATGCCTGGCTCTGAGGCCGCTCTTTGGTCGACATCCATCTTGTCGTCCGTACTAGCATGCTTCTTGGTCGGCTTCTTACCTTGCGGTGCCGTAATGGTTGGGACCTGCGGTAAAGCGTCAGTACAACTGCAAAGAGCTCAGGAGAGTATACTTGCCGGCGCATAGCGATTGCTAACGTCAACTTTGCGTAGCTCCTCCACAGTCTTCCCAAGGAAAGCTGCATCTGCTTTCAGGGGCTCTTCCGGATCCTCGCTTCCCCCTCAGCGACCTTCTCGTCATACTCGGCAATCTTCTTCTCGATACCCGCGTTCTCGTCGTCGGATATTTATAAGTCCTCGTCTTCCGTTTCCGCAGCTCCCGGCTTCTCATTGTCAAGAATCTTCTTCAAATCGTTCGATCTCCACACGCAAAACCCCCATCGTTGCATCGAGCCAGCGACGCACGATACGCCACAAGGTTTCTGCGTCCATCCAGTGCTGGTGCGCCTCCCCCAAATCGCCGACAGTAGATACTAGAAGCAGCAGCGTCTTGATGCCATAGTACCTTGGGATACCCGCGTCCGCCAGAAGCGCTTCTGCCTTCTCGATACACTCCTCCAAACGGTCCTCTTCCTGGAGAGTCGTAGCCTCTTCGAAAGATGTTTTAAAGGATAAGTCGACCGCGTCCATCTCCTTCATAGTATCAGCGTCGATCTGCTCCATGGTCTCGGTGCTTTCCGGTGTTTCGTGGTGTAGATCGATTTGGGAAAGGCGGCGGATAGAAAGTCACGGAAATGAAGCTATTACGGAGAACGTGTGACCGGAAATGCGAATTCGCCCTGAATCTGACAGGGTGTAAGAGTGTACCTAAATTGTAGCAAACTAGATCTATTATATATACTTAGAGAAAACAATGATGAAACGCGACGAAAGCCAATTTTGACAGTCTGATGGATGTTTGAGAGCAAAGGGCAGCGATGTTCCTTCTGGGTTTGCGGCGGAAGCGTCGACTACCTCTAGTAGATCTTGTTGAACTTCCACCCTGTTAGCAGGACCCGCGATGCTGTAAAGCAGACGAGTGCCAGTAGATAGTTGATACCCGTCCAGATCGTGATGCCCCAGAAGGCGCCGCCGTTAGCAGCTATGATCGCGCCAGCGATGGGGGTGCCGGTCAAGGTTCCGATGGCTACCAGTGAGTAGCAGGTTGAATAGTACTGCAAGTGCATTAGTAATGCTCTCGAACAGACAGGTTGCGGCATGACGACTTACGCGACCGTACTCCTGGGTATCACACATCAGACCCACGCAGACTGGCGTAAGACTGATGTTCGCGCCTGATCCAAATCCTCCGAAGATGCAATACACGATCGTCAACGCCACGATGGCCTTATTAGTGCCCGGGTGCGAGCCGTCTGAGAGAACGGCGCCTGGCAGCCAGAATGCGAAGGCTGAAATCATGCAGATGGTGAGGGTGATGAGCATCAAGTTGAAGCGGCCGAACCTGTCTGCAGCCCAACCCGGGGCCCATCGTCCAATGCATGAGGAGGCATTAAAGATCGCGACAAGTTGAACGGCGAATTCTCTGCTCATGGCTCCGGATTGAATCGAGTATATCGTTAGATAGGCGATCGGCGTGAACAGGGCCCATTCCATGAGATAAGTTCCTACAGTAAGGAGGCTAAAAGCGTTGCGTCGGAGAATCTTGAAGTCTGGCATGGAGTTGCCGCCTGGCTTTGGTGGCAAGCGCGATCGAATGAACATGTTGGCAATGATCAGCAACAACAGGAAGGTGAAAGCTTGAATTCGTAATGCCCAACCCCAGCCGACGGAAACGAAGAGCCTCTGCAGCATCAAAGGATAGATGACACCGCCGATCGAACCACCTGCTGCTGCAACGCCTGTTGCGTTGCCTCGCTTGGCCATGAACCAATGGCCGATGGCCGCGATAGCGGGCGTGAAGATCAACGACGTGCCCGTACCACCGAGCACGCCGAAAGTGAGCATGAAGTGCCAGTACTGCGTACTGATGCTCATCAAGAACGTGCATAGTAGTACCAAGATGCTACCGGCAGCCACGAGCAGCCGTGGGCCGTGGCGATCGAAGACTGGGCCGACCTGGGAGACGTCAGTATATGAATTGTACTGAGGAGGCCGGATTACATACCAGCAAGCCGCATCCGAAGGACAAAAAGATATATAAAGAGAAGATCCATCCGATCTGCGACTCATTATATTCTGATAGCTGATTATCAGAAACGTAGGCTTGATACACTCCGATGGTGTTCATGAGCCCAAGCCCAGCAACGAGTCCACAGAACGAGCCTAGAACTACAAGCCATGCTTGTGTGCCTCCCTCGGGATAGATGGTCTCGTTCTTGGTACTTGGTGCTGGAGATGCTGCAGCTCCTGGCTGAGCTCCTTCTTCATCATGGCGGCGCTCGGCCAGGTAGTCGGAGCTTGGTGGTAGGTGTTGCTGCCATCCTGTCTCCGTTTCGGCGACGGAAGAAATCTGCTGAGATATGATGCTTCGAGGGTTTCCGGTACTATTGTTATGAAAATCTGGTCCTGGCGTGCTGCCTTTGAAACTCGTGCTCATCCGCTGAGAAATATTGATTGATCTCGATTCGACCTCACAACGCTCGCTACTATCCCGGCACACAGCATAGAGAGTAGGAAGTGAGTCTAAAACGGAGGTGAAGAGGATGTGACCTACCAATATATATCCGCGTCCGCAGAGCTACCGTCATCGGCAGGGGAGAGATAAACAGAGTCATAACTTGAGGAGGAAGTTTTCCGTCCCCGAAGAATGGTCGTGATTCGCCACGCGGCAGCCTACGCCCACGGCCAGCTCCGTCACGCGCTTTCGAACTTCATCTCCCGTCTCTCACCGCTCATTCAGGATGATGCGAACTCTACTTCCACGGGAAGATCTCGTTCGCACGTGGCGAGCCATCAATCGCGGCTCGAAGATCTACGACAACGAGTTTAAATTGACCTCACTATTGGCTCCGCGGCTGCCTGAGGATAAGCCCTCGAAACCGTGCAGGCTATACCCGTTCAAAGAAGTAAGTGGACGTACCGTACCTCCTACAGCAACGCGATGGCGATGACGCAATTCCTCTTCCACAGCTCTTCTTTTGGGCAGTCCGGAAAGAGATGAAGGACATAGTTTCATGATCTAGTCTGATCTGCCTGACTATCTGCTCCACCACTGGAAACTGGCGTTGCAGCTTTCAGTACCAGCCTCTGTCATGTCGCAGTTGTTGCGCTCGGAGATGCCGCATGCACGAACTTGTCTGGGTCGACTGGAGCAAAGTATTTCAAAAGCACTCCCTCCAGAGCCTGTTTCTCCCCAGGAGAAAACCCATGCTCACCAATGCTGGTAGCCCAGCTTGCCCTTACCGGTTCTGGCGCGACATCTTCGAGGATGTTCTCGACGAATCTACCGGCAGTCCAACCTCTGGTTGTCGAGCTCATCAATGCCCGGTAGATGTGGGACTTTGTGGTGAAGCGTGTCTCGAACGCGCCATCGGATTCATTGCACAGATATCGAGCATAGTCGTTGCGATATTCGTCCAGCGCATCCGGTCCGTCCTTCGCCTTGTGCTTCCCTGGAGCGGGAGGGAACTGGAAGTGGGGATACCAGTCGCCGTGGAGCCACAGAGGAAGCCTGGTCCAACCGATCTGGAGCGGCTCGCAGCAAGCACCATCCCAGTCAATGATGCCAGTAAGCCGTCCGGTTTCATCAGTGATGAGGTTTTGGATGTCGAAATCTGGATGCACCAGCACAAAATTATCGCCCGATTGTGGCAGCTCTGTCGCCTTGACAAAGGCTCTCACCATCAGCTTGAAAAGGACCGCGATATTTCTTTCCTCGTAACTGACAGGTTGGCCTTCCTTAAGTACTTGTCGCCGGATGTCATCTTTGATTTTTCCTTCGACCGAGGTGTAAGCGGGAATGCTCTTGAAGACCCTCGGAATGATCCAACCATCTGCACGAAGAGTCCAGCGATCGACAACGACTGGATCGTTGTCCCCATCTTGAGCAAACCACAGACTCCCGCCCTTGGGAAATCGTAGGTCGCGCAGACCACTGACTGCTTGAGCCAGGGTCCGCAGCAGGTTCTGTCGTCTCAATTCCTTCGGTGTTGTTCCTTTGTTCGAGTTCCATGTCGTACTCCCGTTCTGGCCTCCAAGATAGCTGATGAGTGTGAAAGGCGCTCTGATTTCGTTGTCCATTCCGGCATCGTAGGCAAAGACTCGTGGGACCGGCACACAAGTCTTCTCACTGATAAGTCTCATGATTTGCACCGTCGTGCGCAGCGTTTCGGCATCGATCTTGTTCCAACGACGAGGCCACCCGGACGCTGGGATCCTGACGAGGACTTTCGTATTACCCTCGAACTGGAGGATGTATGCCACGCTATACGTGCCGGACTTGCGCTCAAGATACGCCCAAGTCCCCGGACGCTCTTTGCCATGAATTTGCATAGAGTGCCTGTCAAGCAATGCCACCAATGACTCCTCAGTGACCTCCCGAGTCGGACCCCAGTACTCGAAACTGTCTCTGTTCTCTGAACCGAATTCAGGACCCGGGTAGTCAAGCGTTGTGGTGAAGATCACTCCGCTATTCTGCTCGCTGCTTGCACGCGAGTCTACACCGACCCTCTCACCCCCGAACACCAGCACATCCTCTTCAGCCATGGTATCTGCTATAAGGCAAGCTATGTTATCTTTGAGAAGTCTGAACGAGTCAAGAAAAATAAGCTGCTTGCTACCAACTCCCGACTCAATCAGAGTATGCGGAAGATGGTTCAGTGTGAACATTGAGGGTGCAAAGGCAAGTGAAATGGTAGAGTAGCTAAGGAATGGTGCACTCTTGGAGTGAAGTCAGGTGTAGCTGGCGCATACACGCCCGTGACTGGAAGCAGACATCGGTGACCACGGAGTACACAAACATGACGACCACAACGATTGTGCTAAAGTCTACCTCGTGGTCTTCCTGTGTCATCGACCGCGATCTCCGCGTGCAACATTGGAGGTCTACTCTTCTGACATCGTGAATGCCACCGTGGTACACTGGTAACCACAAGGAATGGTGGCCATTGTTGCAGCATGTGAAAAACACTTGTGGAAGCACTGAAATGCCTGAACTTGGCCACACCTTTGTGTGATGGTCTATACCGTAACGATCTAAGCCGTAACATTGACGTGGTTCACCGATTGTGATACTGTAGTGATGAACAGGACTGGAATGCGGCTGTACTCGGCCCTTCGCTTCAACATCTCCCGAGCTCTGCCGCCCCCATCGCCGTTTGGGGGTCTAATTTCTTCATAAAACGAGCATTTGGTTTTTGCCGTGACAATTCATCTAACGTCCAGCAAAACATACTACAAATAACAAACAATTTGCTCAAGATCCTTGGAATAACATGGCTTCTAATGGCAGCACTTCCAAGGCGTCGCCACCACCGCAAGGCATCTACGTCCCATCGCCCACATTCTTTGTAGCCGAAGGAAGTGCTTCATACAATCAGACTTCTCCACCCTTGGATCTCGAGACACAGTCAAAACACTCGCTCTTCCTTGTTGAAGGTGGCGTCAAGGGGCTCGTTCTACTCGGAAGCACTGGAGAAGCTATCTTCATCAAGCCGGAGGAGCGTGTACAGCTCCTCAAAAGCCAACGTAAGACACTCGACGATGCTGGATTCAAAGATCGGCCGATTATCGCTGGAACTGCTACCCAGAACATCGACGATACGCTGCAATTAATTCAGGAAAGCAAAGATGCGGGTGCCGAATATGCTATGGTAACATGATTCTCCCCCAAAACAAAGCAATCGACATGAATACTCACACGATGCTGTAGGTACTCAGTCCTGGCTATTTTGCACCAGCGACAAGTCAAACTGGCATCAAAAACTGGTTCACAGCCGTGGCCGATCAATCTGTGATACCTGTGATGATCTACCATTACCCTGGAGTCACGAACAATCTTTACATTGCCCCTGCCACCTTCGAGAAGCTCGCAGCACACCCAAACATCGTGGGCACGAAACTATCTCATGGGATCATCGACGATCAAGCTCTCATTGCAGCCTCTCCCAACATCGATCACGAGCACTTCTACGTGTTTACGGGGTTAGGACAGAACCTGCTCCCGGTCCTAGCAATTGGTGGAGTCGCTGCTATCGACGGACTGGCTGGAGTGTTCCCGCGAGTCGTTGTGCGGCTGTTCGATCTGTTCAACGAAAGCTTAGCCAAGGGTATGGGGAAGAACGACATCGCGGAGATGCGGCTACTGCAGTTTAGAATCTGTGAGGGAGAGAAGCTGGTAGCGCGCTGGGGTGTTGTGGGGATGAAGGAAGCCTGCGACAGGGTCTGGGGTTTGGGCAGTAGGACTGGCGGTCGGTTGCCGTTAGCTGGAGGCTTCGAGGAGGGTGATCAGGAGTGGAGCAAGTGGTCGAAAGTCTTCGACGGCTTGAAGGAGCTGGAAGAGAAGTTCAAGTCGGAGGGTAGTCGCCATTAGTTGCTGTAATGACGAACGGGCTCGCCTATCTGGACTTTATCCATCCTCGCAGGCTTCGCTAGAGTTGTGAGATATGGTTTGCAGGGTTCCACACGTGAACCAAGATGTAGCAGAAGTATAGGAAAAGCCAAACCTTGAGCGCGTAAACAAAGTTCTCCGTTGGGGGGACTCCTTAGGCTGGAACTGCCTCTTTCGTTGCTTTTCACGTGCGAAGTGACTCGACCACCGACCTCGGCCGCCGAGCACGTAGCCGAATGCAAGGTTAATTCTCAGCCGACCAAAGTGGACAACCGTGACAGCGCATCAACCTTGACAAGGCCAGATAACGGGCCAGCTAGTAGTAGTTCCAGCGGCAGCGTTCTCAAGGTGGAGTTTGTCCGAGTCTCCTTCGATCCTGCTTCTTCTGCTTGCTTGCGGCGACATGTCGGCAACCCGGTTCGGTCTTCAGTATATTGGACTCCTCGTTCAAGACCCGTACTGCTTCGACGTGATATGTCGGCGTCCGCGTACAGGCTTTATCTCGATCGAATTTTGTTGATATTGAAGGCGTCCGACCTCCTGTCCTAGATGCAGCCCATAGCCGAGCTCGTCTCAATACAACTGTCATGCAGCTAGCGAGCTCAACCCCTCTTCCTTCGCGCTTGGTTGGAAAGGACGCCGTCGTCCTTCTCCCGCTGCGCGATCACAGTTCGCAGCCTGACACGCAATACAGCGGGCCGAGACGATGTAGTTCGTGATGACGAGCAGAAAACGGAGGGGAGATCCCTGTCCGCAGGAGGAAGTTCATCGCACGGGCCTGTGTCGCATCTGTTCTGTATCCGTAACCTCGAGTCTCTCAAAGCGGCAATCCAAAATGTAATAATTTCATCAGCAGGTTGGTCTGCTCACCTTTGATGAGGTGAGCTGCCAATCGTGATCGAGCACAGCCCTTCGGCCGCGTAACTACGTCCCTGCATGCAACCGCAGTCCTGTCCGGTGCTCTGTGTAGTGGCTTGCAGGAGACCTGCATTGAGGATTGGGGTTGATCTCGATGCCGACATCGATGCACCGGAGAGGCGTGTGGCAGTCAGGAGACACATGTATCCAGTGTAATTACGAGGGGAGGTGGGCTACAGCACCGTGCCGCAATGAACGACAGTTGAGACCGGGGGATGCAGATGGTTGGGTTGGTTGATGTGGTGAAGGTGAAGGGAAGCAAATTAATGACACTCACTCGGCTAAAGAACCCGGTCGCCAGTGTTACACAGAACGTGCGTGCAGTCGTCCGATGCAGGTACGCGAGAAAATTATGAGATTGCCATATCGAACAAAAAATCGCTCGATGTTGTACACGCTGAAATGAACGCTCCATCAACCATCGCTGTGCTTCATGCCTCCCAACCCAAACTGTATGAAGTCCAAAAGGAAGCTTCAAACTTTTGTTCCAATGTACGCCGTGCCAGATCTGAAAGTAGACCAAATACTTTTTGGCGAGCAGAGCTATCCTCCAAGCGGCAGATGATGCCTCTCTCATCTACCTCTATTCGTAGCTTTGCCAATGCGAGAAACGAAGCGCAACGCTCGGGTATCTTCGAAAAAAAGGAGTCGTCAGTCGTTATAAGGGAATATTAGTGGTGCGCCGGGACGCAGATCGTGACAGTCGTAAGCAGGCAGTTGCTGCATGAGTTCTTGTGGAAATTCGAATGCGTCGGACTTGCGTCCCTCGGGCCACGTGGAACCATAGCGAGGGAGGCGGATCATGCGTACGCGGTCGTCAGCATCAGCTCCATCGCGGCTGCCCCATGTTGTCTGAAGAGCGTGTCAGCATGAGCGTCACGGCAAAGTGAGATGGCTTGTCAGCTTACCTCGCTGAGAGTGAACAGTCCCCAGAGCTTGATGAAGCCGTGGAAGTATCCGAAGCCAATGTACACGGGGATGAAAGCCACATCCGCTGGATATCGGAAGAAGTGTCCCCAGAGCTTGACCGTCTTGCTGAACACGAAAGTCCATGCGAGTAGAAAGCCAAACGTGTAGACTTGGGAGTCGTGTGACCACGCCGATGAGGCACGATACCAAGCGAACAAGATGAACAGATCGTAAGGCAGCGCCCAAGCGGTGAGAGTGGTTTGCAGAACAGAGTATGTGCTCCACGGTTGTGTCCTGGTATGGTCAGTTGGTGTTCCAGATCATGTAGATGTGTCCGACTCACCACCAGTAATGGCGCTCTACAAACATGCTCGTCAGGTTGCTCCGCCAGTTGCTGCGGACCCATCGAAGACACTGACTGAGGTACTTCGGGCTGTCCTCCAGGGACGTCTGCACCTCGGCCTCCTTATGGTATTGCATCTTTATCTTCCAGCCATGAGAGTACATCCACCGAGTGATAAAGTTATCGTCGTCTGCATTGAGCTGGCACGTACGCCACTCTTCATTGGTGAAGCCATGTGTGAAGTCATCGGTGTTCAAGATACTGCTGCGATACGCAACGGTCCGGCCAGAGAGACACGGCAGGCCTCCGTCAATGTGCAAACACGCGGAGCAGTCGAAGTTTCGACGCTCCAGATATGTTGCACCAAGGAAACTCCAAATGCTCAACTCCTCCTTTCGCTTCAGTCGTTGTGAGGTTCCAACCCCGCCAACGTTTTCGTCCTCGAAAGGCGCCAGTATCCACGACATGATCTTGGGTGGCCATATCACGTCGTCGTCGGCGAATATGGTGATCTTCGTGCTAACCTCCGGAATAGCCCGGCACATCTGCCGGCGTTTGTTTGCTTCGCGAATGCTCAGGACCTTGATCTTTTTGGTGTTTATAGCGTTGGCCAACTTGGTCAAGGCTGTGACGTTGGCGTCTACAGTCACCAGGATGATCTCGAATGGCTCCGTCCTGAGACACGTGCGCAAAGTCTGCTCCAGCTCCTCGCCACCAGTGGCGATCGTCGGGCAGATTATCGTGACATCTTGCGATGTATAAGTCGGACTCTCTGGAATTGGGACCGGCCGAAAACTCCAATGGGAAATGCAGTTCACAATCAAACGTATGTACCTGAACAACCTGGTCACATGCGTTAGTGTCTTCCCAATGCCTCGACAACGATCGACAGTCTGCTGAACGAAGTCCACAAAGAAAAGAGTACGTACCATGCAAAGACGGCAATAGCAAGCCAGGAGTTCATGCTGCCAACTCAACGAGTGTAGACGGTGTTTGGCCAGAGTCTACATAGGACCTCTGCATGGAATGGAGAGGCCGATGATCAGAGGAAGCAAAAGAGGATATAAGTCTTTAGTCTTCCACTCGCTTGTCATACGAGCATCTTAGTGTCCGTTCACATTCTGGACTACTGTTGATTAGCCACACAATTTGCGTTAAAGCAAGCTCCATACCTTCTGCGATCAGTGGGCAAAAAAGATTATGGCGTGTTGAAGCTGGTCCGCTTTTCAAGCTGCAGCATGCAGCATGAGCTATGGCTTCGCCGTGTCCCTCGCCCTCAGTGGTGGGTGGGGTCAGCCCGCACGCACGCCTGCTTCGTCTCGCTAATATGCAGATGGGAAATGATCGTGCGCCGCAACGCCATTGTCGACCTGAGCTCCGGCACAAGACAGTGCTGCTTGCTTACTTCTGGCCGAATTGTAGCGCCCAGCTGTCAACGATTTTCGCCGCATTGAAAATGTACGCTCGCAATGGACCAGCGTCGGCGGCAAAGAAGATTGAGGGCCTTAGGCCCGGCGGCAAGCGGAGCAGTCGCAGCGCTATGTAGGGAACGACGCCGTAAGCACCAAGCGACTCCAGATGAGGCACGCGAGTGCCGCCGTCGCAGGAGTTAACCTATCTGAAGAGCTGTTGAGTAGTGAGACATGCTTCTCCATCCCTCGACTATCGTCGATGGACCATTAACTGGGGAAGGTGGTCCGTTCAAACGGCTAATGACGACTCCGTTAGCGCCGTGAGGATGTGCTAACGGGTAGACGAACTAGTGCAAATCTTCAATCCCTACATCTCAAGGTACGTACCCTGACCTTGAAGCTCCCGAGCAGTCCGCATTGAGTACGAAAATTCCATTGTGCATGGCCACAAGAGCGTTGAGATTGTGGCATGTTAAACCTCCCATTCCGTATGTCAAGTCTGTACGCCGTCCGAGGCTTCGCAACATCTGCACCATTTATCCGTTCATAGTGTGGTAAGATACTGCATGTGCGGTCCTATCGGCCAGTTCTACCGGTGCCATCACGATCGAAGTAACGGGACGTGAGACCCTTGCTATGGGGGGTGAGCCTTGCGCGCACGATGGCTTGCATAGCCGATGGAGCGTGTTGAGAGCTTCCTGCATGTCATGCCCGAGTACTGATTGAGCGATGCTTCTACGGCGACGCTCCAACCTCCAATGCGGGCTTCGGATCCTGATCTGTAGCGGTGTTCTCTCGTTCGACACGCCTAGTTTTTCGTGAGCAGGTATGACACTTCTTGGTCAGCTCTTAGATGCCGGTGTACAGGACCGCAAAATCACGCAGAAGTGTAGGCCGTGAGGGAACCGCAGCTGTTTAGACCCGGCGCCTCATATCACTCTGCAGCACCAAATCTGGGGTCGAGCACAAGGTCCCAATGATGATCGTCCGCGGATCCCGTCCCGATATGCGAGCAGCAGCCACCGCAGTTATTGATGTGGTTGTTCGCTTAAAGACATTTCATCTACCGGTTCGACATTGCGTGCTACGCTAGCAGTCAGGATGCGTTTGATCAAGCAACGTTACATCATGTCGAAGAGACATCGGTCCTGTAGGTAATCGTCATAACCAGACGTGTTGGGGGCATGATCAGTGGTGTTGGCGTGTTGTGAGTGGACCGCGTTGGCGTCAGGGGAAAAGTCTTCCGCGCTTGCCTAGCTGGCTAACCATGACATCGCCGCCTTCATTATGATGCCACTAGAGCAGCTTGAGCTGTAGCTATCTTGCCTGTCGATTTATTAGCTGATCTTTAGTTAGCTATGCTTACTTGAATCACAAATGCTGACACCAGATCTTCCTCTTTGGTCGCTGCATCTGCTCTCCGCAGCAAGAAGCGATCAATTGATGATGAGTGAAGCAAAGGGCTAGTCGTGTACCGACTAGCTTTAGAGGAGATGCAGCGGGAGTGGTGGCAAAAGCTCGAGGGCTTCATATGTCGTTGCGTTGCACGCGCCTTTGTACTACCTACGTTTCTCGGCCACAGGTCGCACAGCGTATGTGGAAGATGACGATGCTGCAGGTCCTGGTGGCGTGCGTCAACGGGAACAGGGCCGCAAGCGCAGAGAGCCGCCCTCGAGTCACACCCGCACCGCATTGAGTCCAATGCCGGGCTAGCAGGAAACACGAGTATGGTGGCGCGAAGAGGAAGCGACATGTCGATATAAACGCAAGTAGCACCAGTGAGATGTCAGGTCTCTCCAACAGTCGCGATCGTCGTGGACGTGGTATGGACCAGACTCGTGGTGCGTTCCGGGACCCGTGTGGCTTGAACACGTGCTTCCATTGGGCCATCTCGTCCCGTGGGAGTATCGTCCCGACGTGTTCAGATGCAGCTTAGGATGCTGAGAAATAGCCGCGTGTTCGTAGAATCTCTGGTGCTGCAGCGAGTGGCCGTTTCGCCACATGAGTCGGTATTGCTCCTTCCGCATTCGGCTCGGAACAACTCAAATTTGACGTCACCTCAATGGAGGTGCAGACTGGTAACGGCGGAGTACATACAGACGCGAATCAGTAGGACAAGTCTAATTTGAGTAACAGTATAATATACACACGTCAAGAGTGTCTTTCAGAGAATCTTGGCGCACCGTGTGTCCATCGTCTCGAAGGATACCTGCTCGCGACCTCGTCCTCTAGTACCTCCGCATATCTCCTACCAGCACCGCTTGGCACACGCGACCTTCCAGTCATCCCTAGTGATGCTCACTGTGACCTCCTCGATAACCAATGATCTTCAGGCGGCCAATCATCTCACCGATAGTGAAGAAGCCGATTGTCTCAGCGCCGATGACACCAGCAGTGATCATAGTAGCCGAATCGAAGCTGCGTAGCCGTTCAAGGAAGCTTTGCGGGTTGTTGACTGCGGTCTCCGCGCTGCGTTCTGCAACACTGGCAGTTCGGGGTGCGAGGCTGGAGGGGTTCCGGACAGCGTTTGTTACGGGGGTCAAGTAGGATTGCACAGTTTGCATGTTCCTAGTCTCGTCAGCGCCTGTACGCGTCTTAAATGCTGGGAAGTACCTACGGTGGTTGCATACCGCGTCCGCGGTAGATCATCTTTCCGAGCTCGCCAACGACTCGCGCGTAATAGAGAGTAGGTGGGATCATTCCTAGTTCAATAGCGATTAGTTTGCTGAGCCTATCTTTCCTCCAGCCCCGAAGCATACCTTGCACGAAGCTGACTGCGCGTCCCGCTCGTCCGCCAACGTTGGAAGCTGCCTGGCTGGCAGCGTTGGAAGCACTGTTCACAGCACTGCCGGCTGAGCTTTGAACTCTTGAAAGTCCTTGTTGTGCCTGGCTGGCGGCCTGTGAAGCACCCTCTTTCGCCTTCGCTGCACCTGTAGATGCGGCATTGGTCGCGGCTTCGGTAGTCGAGGATGCCGCTCGCCTCTGGACGGCGAGCCTCGACTGCCGGAAGGCCAGCCGGGGGACGGAGGAGGAGATCATCGTGGCACAGGATTTGGAGGTGTAGATGGGTAGTCAATGGACAGCTGCTGGGAGCTCTTGGGAGTCGGCAGAAAATCGTGAACGAGTGAGGAGCTCCCTTCCGGGACTGAGAATCGGGCCGCTAGCGTCATGTGCACGGATCTCACTTCTCTCAAATTTGAAGGTAAATCTCGAATCTGCAGGAAAGACAGTAATACAACGAAATGGATTCTCTGAGGCTGCTTTCGAGGTCTACGAACATATCGCGGAGTAAACAACGGGACTCGTCACACAGCCTGCCTTCTACTGGAGATGCTCGTCAGCCGGGGCTATTTTCTCGTGGCGAATCACCAGCAACGACCCAAAATGCCTCCAGGAAGCGCAAAAGAGGCGCGAACAACGGTGCTGCTTCTACTGATGATGGACCTATGGACTTCTTCGCCTCAAAGCATCGCACGGTCACCGTGACTCCTCCATCAACCCGAAGATCTCTTCCCACTGCATCTAGAGAGGAACATCCGACCGCGCGGTCAAGTAACGAGGCAGAGATTGTCCGTCCCGGAGAGCCGCTGCTATCACTGCATGAGCGTAAGGCTGTCTTGAAGGACCATAAACTCAAAGTCACATGGGTGAACCCAGTGTCGCAGCCGAGCAAGGATCGACGGAAATCCAAGGATGGACAGAAGTCCACCAAAGCGTTATCGCAACTGTCTCCGAGGCCGTTGGAGTCTTTTGCAGCCCTGGCGACAAGATTCTCAGCGCCCAAAAAACTCATGGCGAATATCACTGAGCAGGATTTTGAGGTGCCAACCGAAGTTCAGATGGGCGCCCTTCCATTATTGCTTGATCCTGCCTCTACGTTTTCGACTGACGCTCTAGACATGGAAGACCATACAATTGACACAGCCGACGGCATCAACCTGCTCACGGTCGCTCCTACAGGCAGTGGCAAGACGCTGGCCTTCTTGATACCACTGCTGCATCGCCTTCTTGTCGAAAAGCGTGGAGAGGCCAGAACGGAGCACCGCACTTCTACCATCATACTAGCGCCCACGAGGGAGTTGGCAAGCCAGACCGTCAACGAGGCCAGGAAGCTAGCGCGAAACTCTGGCTTGCGTATCACACAGATGCGCAAAGGTATGAGATTTGCTGCGATGGGTCATAAAACGGACGGCACGAACGATACGGCTGAAGAAAAGGATGATTCTATCAGCATTGTCAAAGCCGATATTATCGTTTCAACGCCTGGTTTGCTTGAAAGTGCACTGAGCCACGCGGATAACGCAGGAGGCCTGCATCACGTACGCGATCTGGTGCTCGACGAAGCAGATGTATTACTTGATCCACTCTTCCGAGACCAGACACTCAAAATCTGGACAAGCCTGAGCAATCCGGCACTGCGCGTGAGTCTGTGGTCTGCGACGATGGGTAGCAACATAGAGCAGCTCGCAACGGCAACGATTGCAGCACGGCGCAAGCTTCTCTCGGAACAACTCGGTGTAGCAGTACCAGAAGCTCCTTTGATCCGGCTCGTGGTGGGCTTGAAGGACTCTGCTGTGCCCAATGTACAACACAAACTCACCTACGCCGCCACAGAACAAGGCAAGCTGTTGGGACTGCGGCAATTGCTCAATCCCGCGACAAGCGCTGTTGGCTCTGATCCATCTCTACGCCCGCCATTCCTGGTGTTCACGCAGACGATTGAGCGTGCCGTGGCGCTTCACGCGGAGCTGTTGTACGACATTCCAGCCGAAGCTGGCGGCATCGATCGCATTGCTGTGCTACATGCAGACCTTTCCGACACTTCTCGAGATAGTGTAATGACTCGATTTCGAAAGGGTGACATTTGGGTTCTGATTACTACAGATCTGCTGTCTCGAGGTGTCGACTTCCGTGGTGTTAATGGCGTGGTCAACTACGACATTCCAACCTCGAGCGCTGCATATGTCCACCGCATTGGGCGGACAGGCAGAGCAGGTCGGACTGGTGGTATCGCTGTCACTCTGTACAGCAAGGAAGACATCCCGTACCTGAAACATGTTGCGAACGTCGTTGCAATGTCAGCAAAACAGGAAGGGAAAGGGGCAGGGATAGAGCAGTGGCTTCTAGATGCGCTGCCGACGTTGAGCAAGAATGAGAAGCAAAGCCTGAAGAAACGTGGAATTGAGTCACGAACAGCCACAGGCAAGCAGAAGGATCCGAAGGCAGCTAGAAAGTCAGCCATATCCAGCAAGTCCGGGTACGATCGTCGACTGGAGAACAAGCGCAAGGGTGCCATCGCTGGGAGCCAGCGGATGGGGCAGCCAGGAGCTATTAGCGACGCAGGCGAAGACTCTGACTTTGCGGGATTCGACTGAGTTACTTAGACCAACCAAATCTGTCTCTCTCACAACTTCCGAATTCCTCTCTCATTCACATATCACCAGATGGTAAGCGAGTGCCTCTACAACGCTGCCAAAGATGAGAGCGAAAGGGAAGAGGGAGCTGTCGGCGGTAGAGCAGCCGACTTGGCTGTAAGAGACAGCACTGATGAGTCTGATGATCTCTTCAATACGTAAGTTTGCGAGAATCGTAAAAACTCTACTTTTATGAACTACACCAAACCAGATGACGAGTGACGGCTTCACCACTAAGTACACCTCGACCACAGAAGAAAGCTTGCATGCGACCTCATCCCTCGTGACTCTACTGTAACAGCTCGACGAGTGCGGTGTAGGCCTCCTTGGGCTGGAAGCTGCCATCGAAGAGGATGGCAGACTCGCCAGCACGCCATGACTATAGAACAGAAGGTTAAAAGGGTTAGCAGTGTCTTAAACAAGTGCGATCCACATCAGTTCTTACCTGGTCGTCAGTGACCCCCCCTAAATTGAGTGAGTAGGTTAGTGTATGTCTCAGAGAAAAGCCGCGCGGTGGCTCAGCGGAGGATAATTCTGGCCGTTGTACATTCGGTGATACCAACGCACTTGTCGACAGCCAAGCAAGCATTGACAACCTCCTCATAATCCGCAGCCGCACCACCAGAGATATCAAGTTCAGTGATGGCAATCTCAGATGCAGAGGCAGCCAAGAGCTCCAGAGCATCTTGAGTGCCGCTGACGCCGGCGCCCAAGTGAGACTGCGAGCCAATGCCGTCGATCGGGATGCCATCTGCGATCCATTCCTTGACCTTGGCAGCGAGACCGGTGGTCTTTGCGTAGCTGACGGAGTCGAGGTTGAAGTCGGTGATGTATAGCTTGGCGTATTGGTCGGCCTTCTTGGCGGCTTCGAAAGCGATGCGGACGTAGTCTTCGCCGATAGTGTTCAGGAAATCGTCAGCTTCAAGGATAACGTCTTCCTCGAAGATCTCGTTCACGACGTCCTACGTGGCGTGTCAGTGAGGTCAAATGAAGATCAGCATGGCTGTCTACTCACCCATGCGTAACATTTGCCTGCGAAATGGCCAGCGACACCGGCGATGTGCTCTTGTATGACCGTGGTAAGCTCGTCCGCGTCAGTAATTGCGGTGACCCAGTCTGGGAGCTATAGAGTAGGAGAATTAGTCGCTGTCAATAACCAAAGCACGTGCATCTCCTTTCTCACCTGATTGTGTCAGAGGAGGGTGTGGCATCTCAGGACCTTGTTGTTCTCGGTGGCGAAGTCCGCTGTGCCGTCGGCGCCATCGAAGGTGAACGTTCCGCGAGATGGCTTGGTGGCATCCCACTTCATGGAGCTTGAATAGTGTCAGTACAAGGGTTTACAGAATTAAGAGCAAAAACTCACTTCTCGGGAGTGATCTGCCCAAAATCGGCCTTCAAGATGTCACCAGACTCAGTGCCGAGGGTGCCACTTTCACCGATGTTACCGAACTAGTTCTTTCGCTTTGCGACAAAGGCTTCATTGAGGCCGCTCGCCGCTGGTGTAGTTGCACTTCCCGTGACGAGAGGGCCCGAACCATCTCCACCGCTCGATGGAGCAGCACTTGGCGCGGCGCTTGGTGCAGCACTCGGTTCCGCGCTGCCACTTGCGGCTGGGGATGAAGCCGAAGGAGCAGCCGAAACGGAAGGCGCAGCGGATACAGGGGCCGCGTTGCTAGCAACGGGAGCAGAGGCCGAGGCAGCGCCGGATGAGACTGGAGCCGAGGACTCATCGTCCGGGACATCGACATATTCGATGGAGCAAGATGAACCTGGCGCGCTCGTAGCGACTTGCGCTGCGGAAGAAGAAGGCGCAAGCGTAATCACCTGGGTCTCGCAGTCTTCTGGAGCAGAGCTTGCGGATTCGGAGACTGGGTCGGCGATCGAAGAGGGTGCTACCGAAGAGGGCGCTATTGTGATGACTTCGTCCGTGCATGTTGTGTCTGCCGGCGCGGAGCTCGAGACCGGGACCGGGACCGAAGCAGACGCGGAGATGGGACCTGCGGATGAACCGGACACTGCTACGACAGTGGTGAAACCACTTCCTGCCGCTGAGCTGCCTGGAGCAGAGCTTGCTGGAGACGAGGGAGCTGACGCACTGGCTGAAGCGGGCGAAGATGCGGCTGGCGCACTGGCTGAAGGAGAATCACCTCCAGATCCAGCGTACGGGCCAAGACCGAGCCACTTCATGTCACCGTCTCCATCGATAGGGACAGTGTGGCCAACGCCTTCAGCGTAGATGCCCTGGACAGTACCTTGAGGGTTGGCCGAGCTCACGCCCCACGTGTCAGTCGTGTAACCAGACTTAGGGCTGCTGGACTCGCTGGTGTCTGGGCTGGAGGCGTCGAAGCCAAACACGCCAGTCCACTCCTTGACGGTCTCCTGGTAGTTCTCTAGGTAGAGAGTTGTGTCCACTGAACCGTGGTAGATCTGGAAACGTGGTCGCTTGCCGCTGCAGCCCGGGTCCATCGCCTCGACGACAGATGCCCAGTATTCGGGTGAGGCATCCACTTGGCCTTTGGGCGCAGGTACTGTTCCAAGCTGGGGTAGATCCAGCGGCCGGGGCAGAGATCTGGCCAGTAGAGACGAAGCAGCCTGCTGGAACGCCGGAGTAGGCAGTGGCCGCCTTGAAGAGTTCGGGGTAGGTGGCAGCCATGACGTTGGTCAACATGGCGCCGGAGCTTGAGCCAGTGACGAAAACTTGGCTGGCGTCGCCTGAGTATTTGTCGAGAGCATATGCGACCATATTCGCAATCGAGTTGGAGTCACCGCCGCCGTTGTGGGTTAAGGCAGCCTCGCTGGCGACATCCCAGCAAGTACCGCTGTAGGGCGATGATGGGTAGATGACGATGAAACCATACTCATCAGCCAGCTGGGCGTATGGCGATCTAGTGTAGTAGGCTTGAGCTGTGCCCGAGCAGTAGTGGATGGCGACGATGATCGGAGGCTTCGCGGCCACGTTGCTTGGGACATCAATGTACATCTCCGTGCCGGTCGGGTTTTCGCCAAAAATCGGTGACCTGTGTGAGGCCGGATTGACGCCTTTCCAGAGGCATCGCTGCGGCACTGCCCAGCAGCGCCAAAGCGGAGGAGAGAACGGAAGCGCGCATATTGAACGAAGGATAGCGCGGTAAAGGAGTGTTTAGAGAACAATAGAATGCGAAGAACAAGAGCTTACCGAAGGCGAAGAGGCAGAAGTGATCTGATATACAAACCAAAACACTCCCCTTACACACTATAATCTATGTGAGAAACTTCCTTGCGTGATGGATCTCATGGGCAATCGGCTGAGAGTAGAGGTTTCGAGATGAGCGCACGGAGAGTGGTCAATATGTATCTGAAACTCGAGGTTCCAGGCGTGGTATATCGAGAGGCTTGGCACATGATGGAAACACGACTCCGAAGGTTGACCGATTCATGGTGAGCACGGAGTTCCAGAGCTTGACTAGACCGTATGGATGCGTGTTGTTCGGTTAGCAAATGGCAAGAATGAGAAGATGGCCCGATGAAAAGAGCAGAGCATCAACGCGTTCTCCTTCCTAGGGTCGCGTCAACCGCATGCCATCGCTTCGTTCAGCGGAGATTCGTCCAGATGTGTCCTGTGGAAGACATCGAGATGATGCGATGACCGGCAGTCGAGATGCGCTGCCAGCATCTTTGAGCCTCGCTTCTGCAGCTGCTTTGGAGAGTGATGAAGCCAGACGAGAAAGGTTTCAGATGTCAAGCGAAGCTTCTTCGTTAGCGCTACCATTTCAGGCTATATTGGTATAGAAGGATCGGACGGCTGGCGCACGGGCCCATCTGACGTACGCGTTTCACGCGTAACTCTTACTTTACAGACACTAACTTCAAAAATTCATAACTCTATTAATATGGACCTAATCGAGGCCGCGTTAAAGGAGCTAAGGCTTAATACCACCTAGACAATATCCTTAGTTACTTAGACCTATAGTGTAAATAGGTCTGCCTTATTACGCTAGTTTAATAGCGTAAGCTAGCCTAAAGCCGTATAATACTAAAACTAGCAACTCCTTACACTACACTAAGAGACTACCCTTATATTATATATTAATAGGCTTATAACGAGGGCGCTACCTCTAACCGTCGCTATAGTAAATAATATAGCCTAGTAACTCTCTACTTAAGAGCCTAGAGGTAATTAGGCTCGTCGCTTCGTCCTCCGCTATAAGGACGAACTTAGAAGTAGATATCTACGTGTTATAGATAGACAACGGCTTAAGGCCGACTCTAGGTCGTCTTATAAGTACTACTTTGAGCTACTAGAGTTAAAGATTAAGTAGTATAGTATTACTACGGCTAATACCTATAATATAGACGAAAAGGGCTTCCTTATAGGTACTAGTATCCGTACCGTCCGAATCTTTAATAAGATAACTATTAAGATAGGTAAGGTTACTAGAGCCTATACCGACGGTAATAGAGAGTAGGTTATAATTATTACTACTATCTATATAGACGGCTCTACGCTCTCTCTAACCGTTATCTTTACTAAATAATTACTTTAAGACGCTTAGTTATAGGACTTAGATATAGAGCGTAACGAGGTGTTCTTTACTACGTTACCTAATAGCTAGATAAATAACGACCTCGTACTTAAATAGATTAAGAAGGTCTTTAATCGGAAGACTAAGAAGAAGGCTCGTTAAGGCTATAACTAGAGGCTATTAATACTAGATAGATACGGTAGTTATATAACTATAGCCTTTCTTAAATAGTATAACGAGTATAAGATCCTCGTAGTAGTCTATCTACCTTACTCTACTTACTAGTTATAACCTCTTAACGTTAGTTTGTTCGTACTACTCGTAACGCGTTACGACTAGTTACTTACTTAATATATCTACGACTCTAATAGTTATAGCTACGTTAAGAAGCGTAACTTCTTCTATATATTCTAGTTAGTATAGTACGAAGCCTTTACGAGCTCTAACGTCCTCTTATCGTTTAAGAAGACTAGTATATACCCCCTTAATCCCTCGATTATATTAGATAATATAGTCCCTTGTTGCGATCCTATAAGTAGTATTACGTAAGTGCTTCTTTAAAGAGTAGGTAGCAGTAGGTATTTAGGTAAGATAACTCGAATGTACTATAAATAGTTGTAGACCTTTTAGTAAGATTATAACATAAGTTGAACACAAGTATGTCAAAGACATCCTTAGTTCCTATATACCTAAGTAATTGTGAGTTGCTCTGTAGTGCTCCCTTACTCTGTTCTATAGAGTAAGTATAGAGTATAGAGTAAACTAGCTACTCTGTCGTTTTAGCTAAAGCCGCAAGACGGAGTAGTCCTCATTCTACCCTAAACCCGCGCATTCTGTGTTATACTCGTAACATCCCTTTAGTATACTTATTAAGACTAACTACTACTTTATTAGACGGTCTAGCCGCGGTTATTTAACGTAAGAAGGTTTACTTCGTTACTAACGTTAAGTAACGATATACTATATAATAAGATACCGCTCGGAAGCTCGATAAGATTATTAATAAGCTCTACGTAGTTAAGAGTAAGAATAGCGTCCTCTAGTATAAACTTAAT